>Ga0307380_10002930_pt1 | contig 23937 bp, 17 predicted proteins | sample UN3MG_FD_202239 | JGI IMG/M metagenome (GOLD analysis project Ga0307380, IMG submission 202239) | Soil microbial communities from Risofladan, Vaasa, Finland - UN-3 | ecosystem: Environmental > Terrestrial > Soil > Coastal area > Acid sulfate soil | place: Finland: Risofladan, Vaasa | collected... | reverse complement strand
GCAATTTCGGGCTTTTGGCATCCATGTCATGTGCATACCTTTATGTGCATAACTTCCCGCGGACGCACGTAAGTCGTTTTCGGCTGGAAAATCTCGCATCTGACAAAGAAACAGCCGCGGCAACGCGGCCCCTCGACCCTGCTCGGGCCGCCCTGAGCAAGGTCGAAGGGCGTAACGCCTTGTCCGGACGTGGGTTAGCCGCAAAGGGCGCCAAGGACGCAAAGGGGGGGAAGGGAACAGCAAACCGCAAACGGCAAAAGGCAATGCCCAAAGGGGACGGCTTCCGGCTTCGTCTGCGACTATGGCGGACAGGTCGGCGGGGCAGGCTCCGGGACCCTTCTTGGCGCCAGCATGTTTGGGGGCGGAATCGGATGGAACGCCCGACGCCCGCACGATATACTACGACTACCCCACGAGCGGCCCCTCGACCCTTCGGCCTTGCTCAGGGTCGTCCCGAGGCTCTCGACGGGTGGGTCGAACGGCTCGGGCCGCCCTGAGGTTCTCGAAGGGCGGAGACGGGGCTGGGAGCGGACGCCTCGACAAGTCGGGCGACGTGTCAGGTTTGGCAAGTCGCCACGGCGACTCGACTTGGCGAGCCGGGGGACCTGGGAGAAGATTCCGGAAATAGGTATCCTGTCGCCGGGAAATCCCGGAAATCGCGGAAATCGGAAACGGTTGATTCCGGAGGGGGATCGGATACACTGTTGCCTTGGGCGCGGGCGGCCTTGCCCGTTGCCAGGAGGCCGATGTAGAATAGCCTAGTTCGAAGATGTCTGGGCCACAAATCATTGGTGCCGCTCTGTGACGGGAAGCGATGTTGACGCACCACCGCGAACCCATTGAGCAAGGCGAGGTTCCTCTTTCTGGTATTCTGGCCGAGTTTCGGGCCGCCCTGCTGGCTGAAATCGAGGCGGCTCGCCGTAGCCCGTCAAGTGCGCCAGTCCCGCTAGTCAACGGTCGCCATATTGCCCAAATCGGCAGTAGTTGGCAGTATATCTTTGACATCGAGAACGTTCTCAATCTCCCGGCTGACGCGCCTGGTGACCTACATGTGCCGGGCCGGGACCCAATTGAAGTCAATGTCATTTCGATTGAGGGGCTCTCTATTACCTTGAGTACACCTGTGGACCTTGGTCCTTTTGTGCCGTCCGCCTCGTTGAAGAGCGACCTCACCTTTCTTATGCGCAAGCTCATCGTTCGCCTCGAAGCCCGGGCGGGCACCCTAAATCTTGCAGCCGAACGCGTACTAGGCCTAAGACCTCCCACCGGTAAACCCGTTCCTGTCAAAGCAAGGGAACTATGTCTCAACCCTGAACAAGGTCGGGCAGTGGCATCCAGCCTGGGCCGGGACACCACTTTTATTTGGGGGCCGCCAGGCACGGGAAAAACGCACACTATCGGGACCATCGCAGAACAGATTTGTCAAGTGGGCCGGTCCGTCCTTCTGGTTTCACACACCAACATTGCCGTTGACGGTGCCGTGCTCCGCATTGCTGACCTCCTGGAAAAGAGCGAGAGAGGTAAGTCCGAACTGGCGCGCGGAAAAGTAGTGCGCGTGGGCGAACCCAGAGATGGGCGAGTTTTTGAGCGCAAAGACCTTCTGCTGGATACACATGCCGAGCGGCGCTCGGCGGAATTGGTCACGCAGAGAGATGAACTCAACGCCGAGCGCAAAGCGTCCACGGAAGAAGTCAAACGCCTTTCACGGCTCGTGGATATCTGCGAGTGGGTAAGGGAGGCCGAGGACGACATCAAGGCCATGGCCGACGACCTCGACCAACTCCAAGCAGTGGAAGCGGATCTTGACCATAGGCGCGCGGAGCAAGATCGTCTGACGGGGGAAGGAGAGCATTGGGCCTCTGCGGCAGAGGCGGCCAAAGTTGCTGAGGTCCGCATTACCGAGAAGGATGCGTTGAGTGCACGCATCGCGGGGATGATGCACCATCAGTCGCAAGCGCAGTCAAGACTCAATGAGGCCAGCCGACTTGTGGCCGAGCAGCAGCAACTTCTTGAGCGTGCCTTGGCCCTTGAACCGCTGCGCACGCGCGCTCGTGCCCTGCCCTCGGTTGGGACGCAAACGCAGGTCGCAGCCGAAGCGCGTAATAGAGGCGCAGAGGCCCGCAAGGTCCACGAGAAAGCCTTCGCCCAGCAAACAGAAGCAGGGACGCTTCTGCATAGAGCCCGGTCGGTTGGCAGACTCACACGCCTCTGGCGGCGTTTGCCCGACCCCGAAGAACAACAAAGACTAGTTTACGGTCTGGCCGATTATGAACGCCTTGCCTATAAGCACAAGGTAGCCGCACAGGCTGGACAGGAAGAAGCCGAGAGATTGCTCCTTGAAGTTTCCCAACTGACCGAGGAACTAGAACCCCATGCCGGCGTGCCAGAGGCCGAGCGACAAGAGGTCGCCGTCCGGCGAGCGGAGGATATTGTCCAGAGATGTGAATATGAGTTGGACAAGATCGCGGGCAGCCTGGAGGAGGCCGGGGCGCTCCGCAGGGCAATCGCCGATGACCTCGAGGCCTTTCGAGAGAAATACTCCGCGGCCCCCGCTGAGGTGATGCGCCAGGCTGCGGCGCATGCGGCAGAACTGAAGGGCATTGGCGAGCGGGCAGACCGACTCGTCAGAGAATATGCAGAGCGCCGTCGGAGTCTGGACGGTCTTCTTGAACCTCGCCTCGTGGTGTTGTGTCAGTGGGGGTTGGCTGCGGAGGCGCCGAACTCACCAGAAGAGATGCTTGCCGCAATCAAGCGTGCTTACGAACGTGCTGCCGCTGAAGTTGAAGACCTTCGCTTGGAGCAACTTAGGGCCGAGCGTGAGCAACTGAACGAGCGAATCCGCGCCATTGAAGTAGAGGTTCAAAGGATTGAGGAGGTCCTCAAGCGGGTCAAGGAACTGGTCATCGCGGATGCAATGGTGGTAGCGACGACGCTGACGCGCGCCTACCTTTGGGATGCGATTCAGGCTCGGCGGTTCGACACGGTTATCCTGGACGAGGCATCGATGGCGCCCATTCCGGCCTTGTGGGTTGCTGCCGGGCTTGCCGACGCCAACGCCGTTGTGGTAGGCGACTTCCGGCAGTTGCCGCCTATTGTCATTTCCGACGACGAAGTCGCGCGCCGGTGGCTGGGCCGCGATATCTTCGATGTGGCCGGTTGTTCGAACCCCAGCACGTTTCCTCCCCATGTTGTCGCTTTGGCCGAACAGCATCGCATGCACCCACAGATTAGCGCTATTGCCAAGGAGTTCTTTTACCCGGACATTCTACTACGGGACCATCAGGAAACCGAGTCGGATGGGATGCTGACGGATTGGTATCGGGCAGACTGGGGCTACGACCGTCCAGTGCTTCTTGTTGATACAGGTCCGCTTGGGGCCTGGGTCACGGGAGTAGGAAGAGGCGCACGGCGGGCGAGCCGCCTTAACTTTCTTTCTGCCACTATCTGCGTGGACCTTGCCCAGAAAGTGTTGCGCAATGATCGGCCTAAATGGAAAGACGGTGAGAAATCGCGCATCCTTATCATCTGTCCTTACCGAGCGCACGCCAATTTTCTCAATCTCCTGCTCCAGAAGGAGGGCCTCGCGGGAGAAGTGAAGGCCGGGACCGTTCACGGCTTTCAGGGATCAGAGGCCGATGTTGTCATTCTGGACCTGGTCAATGACGAACCGCATTGGCGAGTGGGTATGTTCAACCCATCCTTCGACATCACAACGCGTCTTCTCCTCAATGTGGCCCTCACTCGGGCTAGGCGTCGTCTCGTAGTGGTGGGTGACTTCGACTACATCGTCAAGCTTGCCAAGAACGCCTTCATTGGACGCGATCTAGTCCCGTTTCTAAGCAAGCAGTACCATTGCGTGGACGCGCTTGACGTTGTTCCCGCCGGCCTTTCGGTTCGGGCAGCTAAGGCGCAGACCTCAGTGCTCGGCGGCGAAGTTGAGCCGCAAGCCAATCGCCTGGTTGTTACCCAAGAGCATTTCTACAGAATTCTCCTTGGCGACCTTGCCCGAGTACGCGCGCGGATTGTAGTGTACTCCGCCTTCATCACGCAAGATCGCCTGGGCTACTTGGCGCCTCATCTCCGGGCAGCTGTCGAGCGCGGGGTGCAAGTTTACGTCATCACGAAAGCCCGCAGTGACCGCGAAAAACGAGAGCAGGCCCGTTACCGAATGCTTGAAAACACGCTCACTGACTGGGGCGTGGTAGTCGTCCACAAACGAGGAATGCACGAGAAACTTGTCTTCATCGACGACAATATTTTGTGGTCGGGTTCGCTAAATGTGCTGAGTTCCAGCGGGACCCAAGAGGTGATGGAACGTCGGGCCAGCCCGGGCGTCGTCGAACACTATGTGAAAACCCTTCGCTTAAGCGACCTGCTTGGTGAGTACCATGCCGGGCCGCCGACCTGCCCCATTTCCGGCGATGAGATGGTGGCCAGTGAGGGCAGCGAGTACAAAGGCCTTCCCTATTATTGGCGGTGCGCTAACCCTACATGTGACTACTGGCGGAAGATAGACGAGCGGCCACTGGAAGGCGGGATGATCCGCTGTCGCAAGTGCGGGGGCGAAGTGGAATTCGGAGAGTGGGGCGGCAAACCCCACTGGCGGTGCGTTGGAGACCGGAAGCACCGTCAGAGAATCGCTCGCACTCACCTTCTGCTGCCGAAGATGCGGGCCTTAGTGCCGAAGTCGGAGCTCCACAATCTCGATAGGCTTTTTGGAATCGGGAGGCCAGAGAAGCGAGACGACCCTCGGCGCCAGCCGGGCCAAGGGCACCTATTCAACGCCGACTAAACGGAGGAAGTCGCCGTGGCAAGCGGCCCACGGCGAGACCCGCGGTATCAACTCGGAACGCGGAATGAACGGCGAACGGATTTGAGGAACGGCACCCCTCGCTAACGCTCGGGGCTAGTAAGGCGCGCGGGGGGAGAGAGGGCAATTGCAGATTTGAGATTGGAGATTTAAGATTGAAAGGCACCTGGGGAAAACGGATATACCGGAACGCGGGAGGTTCTGAGGGGTTAGCAGAATGCAGCCGGCCACGGCACGAGCCGTAGCCGTGCCAGGGAGTGCAGAGTGTAGAATGAACGGGGAACCCGGCTTCGCCCTTTGGGCTACGCCGTGGCAGGCGGCGAAACGGCGTCCCGGGGATTCATCCCGGCGCGCCGGGATTCATCCCCGGGCTTTAAAGGCAGGCGGGGCGAAATGGCGTCCCGGGGATTCACTTCGTTCATCCCCGGGCTTTAATGGCGAGCGGCGCGGCGAGGCGGCGGGAACTGAAGATATAAAACCGGGGGCGGACGGGGAGGGTAATGGTGTGAATAAAAACGACGAAGTCCGATGGCTGTCCATGGGCATCGTGTTGGCGGCGCTCCTGATGCTGGTATGCGCCGGTCCGGCGGTGTCGGCTGAGCCGAAGGCGGTGACCAGGGAAATGCCATGGGATGTTCCCGCGCTCTCGAAGCCCCCGAAGGTTCACCCCGCCACGGAACGTCCCGCGAAGGGGATGCGCTCGCTTTTCTATGAGGGAGCGGCATACAAGGGCAAGCCGACGTGGGTGTTTGCCTACTTCGCGACGCCGGAAGGGACGCCGCCGGAGGGAGGTTGGCCGGCGGTGGTGTGCGCCCCTGGCGGAGGCGGCACGGCCTTTCCCGCTTGGGTGAAGAAGTGGAATCAAAGTGGGTACGCGGCCATATCCATGGACTTGGAAGGCCATTTGCCGGGCGGGCATCACTTTGGCGTGGAAGGGAATTTTCCGCTGGACCAGGGACACGCGAACGCCGGGCCGAAACGCATCGGTTGGTTCGGCGACATTGCTCTGCCCGACAAGGAGCAGTGGTTCTATCACGCGGTGGCGGACGTGATCCGGGCGAATTCGCTGCTGCGCTCTTCCCCGCTAATCAACCCCGAGAAAATTGGCCTGACTGGCATTTCCTGGGGTGGAACGATCGTGAGCACTGTGGCGGGAGTCGACCCGCGATTCGCTTTTGTCATTTCCGTTTACGGCGGCGGATTTATCCACAAACATGATATGACTCCCGATCAGTACCGTGAATACCTCGCCAAGTGGGATCCGTCGGCTCACTTGCCGTACGCAAAGATGCCGATGCTCTGGGTGTGCGGGGTAAACGAGCCCGTCTTCCCGCTCAATGGATTCAGCAAGTCGGCAGCGAGCGCCGGAGGAACGAGTATCTTGTGTATTCGTCCCTTCTTGCCCCACGGACATGGGTTCGGCTGGGAGGAAGTCTGGGAGATCGGCGGGTTTGCCAACGGCGTCGTAAAAGGCAGCACACCGATGCCGATGTTTGAGCGGCCGCGGGTCGATCCGAAGGACGGCCTGGTGCATGTGAAGTTTAGAGGTCCTCTCAGGAGCGCGGTGGTCGGCTTCACGACGGCGCGCGAATGGAAGAACCAGGCTTTGAGCACCATCCCCTGCCGTATCGACAAGGACGAAGTGATCGCCCGCAAGCCCCTTCCCGGAGGAACGACCGCATTCATGATGAACGGCACCGGTGGCGAATCTTGGGGCGACGCATGCATCAATTCCGAGTTGATTGTGATCAAGCCGTGAAAGGATACCCAAGGAAACAGCCATGAAACGCCTGACATGCCCAATCCTCTTCACCGCCTGTATCCTCACCGCCGCCGTCTTGATGGCGACGGCCGCCAAACCGGCCACGAATAAATCGGCGGTTCCGGCGGACGGGACGGCAGTCTGGGAGCTCTGGCTGCCGCCCAACGGCATGCCCGTCAGAGCCGTAGTGGTCTGCCCGCGCTGGGGTGATGGTGCGAGGATGGTCAAACTGGTTCAGGAGCACATGGGCGCGAAGCTGGGGGTAGGAACCATGCTGAGCTGGCGCGACGCGGAGATACTCGAGCAGTTCAAGGATCCGGCGTTCGTCGCGTCCATACCCGATTGCCTGGCCAGGTCGGCGGTCAAACTGAAGCGTCCTGAATTGGCCCATGTTCCGCTGCTTCTCTGGGCGCATTCCAACGCCGCCTGGTATCTTCAGAACAGCCTTAAGATTATGCCAGAGCGTGTCGCGGCCTACTGCCTGTTCAAGTCCGCATTCGGGAAGAACAACGACCTAGGGACCATGTCGAAGGATGCCGTCGCTGCGTTTGGACAGAGCATCTGGGACGAGAACGACCGGATCGGCCAAGGCTACGACAACCAGCGGGAGAAAAAGTTGATGCTGGATAACCTGGCTGCCGCGCGCCAGCAGGGCGCGCTGATTCACGTGACCCTGGTGCGTGGCACGCACCATGTCATTGACGGGCAGGAAAAGCTGATGCTGGCATTTTTCGAATCCGCCATCGCCATGCGCATCCCGCGGGGCGCGAATCCGGCGAAGGGGCCGGTCAAGTTGGTCAGCGGCCTGGAGAAGGTCGGCTGGATCCAGGACGAGTCGTCCAAAACGGTCTATGCCGCGGGGCGCTATCCTGCGGGCAAGGATCCGCGCCGGGGCTGGTGGCTGCCCACGCGGGAGTATGCGGAAGCGTGGAATGCGTACGCGCTGAACGCCAAGGGGACCGTGGCGGCGCCGGTCACCCCCGTTCCGAAGGCGCATCCGGCCGGCAATGCCCCGTAGGGCGCAAAGGGGTATACTTTACTCTCCTCTCGGGTTCATGGTGAGCCGGATCGGCCTCAAGGCCGTGAATCGCTACTCGGCGAGCAACTGTGACTCCGCGAGCCAACGCGCTTTGCGCCGGCTCCTGATGGAATGCCCCCTGGGAAATCCCGGATCAGACACCCAACCCGGAGCCACTCATGATGAAACCACTCATCCTCATCGCCCTGCTGGTTGTCACGCTGTCCCTCGCGGCGCCGGCGTTATCGGCGGACTACGGGGCTGAAGTGCGGAAGGACGGCCCGATCGCGTGGTGGCGGTTCCAGGATTCGGCCTGCACCGACGGGGCTGCGGCGAAGGACGAAACGGGCCGGCACCCGGGCGTCTATCGCGGCGGCGTGACGTTGGAGGCCGGCCCGGCGGCGATCGGGGGGCGAGCGGCTCGATTCGATGGCCGGCGGGCGACCGTCGACGTGCCTCACCAGAAGGACTTGGCGATCAGCGAACTCTCGGTCGAGGTCTGGGTCAAGGCGACGCAACCGTGGCGCGCGAAGCAGTGGCCGGGCAGTGCCACGCTGGTCACCAAAGCCACCGGCGGGGCGGGCTCCAGCGACTGGACGATCAACGCGGGGACGTTTCAGGGCGGCGAGAACGAGGGCCGCATCCTCACCAGCACCGGCCCGGCCGGTTCCGGGACGGATACGAACTTGGGCTCCGGCCAAGGACTGAATGACGGCCAATGGCATCACGTGGTTTGGACCCGCTCGGCCGATGGCTTCAACAGCCTGTACGTCGATGGACGGCTGGCCGACCAAGCGGAGGATGAAGGCGGCCCGATCGCCAACGACCGGCCGATCCAAATCGGCGGCGATCCGCATCAAGGGGGCACGTTTCTGGACGGCGCGCTGGCCGAAGCGGCACTCTACGCCACCGTGCTCGACGCCGGCCGCGTCCGGGCTCACGCCGTCGCGGGTGGACTCGCCGTGCCGGCCTCCGTGCCGCCGAAGCCATTGGAGACGCTCGCCTTGAAAGGCTCCGCCGGACTGAGCTGGGAATTGTGGCGCGGCGAGCACGGCTGGAGCCTGGGGCAGATTTCGCTGAACGGGAAACCGCTGGAAAACCCGGTCCCGTCCGGCATCCTGGCGCTGCGGGACGTGAAGACCGGCGAGGTGCGCTGGCTGCCCGCCGACCAGGCCGAACGGATCGGTCCGCGCGCGGCTTGTCTCTCCGGCCAAACGCAGATCGGCGATGCGACCCTGCGGTTCGGCGCCGAAATCGCGTTACAGGAAAAACTCCCCGCGGCGACGTGGACGGCCTCGTGGTCGGTCGACAAGGACCTCGCAGGCTGGGAGGTGTGTTTGGCGTACCACGACAGTTTCCACGACGCCTGGCGCGTGCAGAGCTATCCGTGGGCCGGCAACAGCAAGAGCGTGAAGATTTCGCCGATGCGCTACTGCGGCGTACCCGGGGCGCTGGTGTACCGGCCGGATCAGTCGGTGGTCGCCTTGTTTGCCATCGACAGCCATTCGGATTACCTGAACCCGACCACCTGGACGGGGAAAACGGAATTTCACTTCGCCAATCTCCGGATTGCGCCGCAATTTCGCGTCGTCGTCGGCCGGTTGACCGGGGGAACCCGTTACGAAATGCCGCTGCAGCTGATCGTCAGCGATGCCGGCGAATTTGCCGGCGCCATCACCGGAATCATGCAGGCCTGGATTAAGCTCAATAACTACCGGGTGGACGATACGCTCAAGGTGCGCACGCCGCAGGAGGCCTTCAACCTCGCCCTCGAGGGGCGCCGGCAAATGCAGAGCTGGAAGCCGGGCATCGGTTACGAGCATCACCGGGGGACCCCGTTTATCTACATGGGCAACAATCCGGTCATTGCCTACTACGAGTACCGCCTGTACGAAATCACCGGCGAGAAGGTGTGGCGCGACCGGGCGTTCGAGCAGATCGACTATGCGATCAAGGGGCAGCAGCCCAGCGGGGTGTTTCATACGTCCTGGAATCTCCAGAACCGTCCCGGCACGACGGCGGGGGTCTTCTGCAGTTGGGATTGGGCCCATAACGGTTACAAGGTGGACATCAACGCGTGGATGGTCCGGTACATCCTGCAGACCTGGCAACGGGTGAAGGAAAAAGAGGGCGTGGACCGGCAGGACTGGTACAAGGCCGCGATGGCGTCGCTCGGCTGGGTGCTGGCGCAGCAGAACCCGGACGGCGGCTTTCCGCAGGTCGTGGACATCGAGTCCGGCATGAAGTCCGAGTCCGTGGTGTGCGGCCGGACGCTGGTGGGGTTGCCGATCATCGCCAGGATCACCGGGGACGACCGCTGCCTTCGGGCCAGCGCGGACCAGGAGCGGTTCCTGCGTCAGCATGTCGAAGGGCGGTTCTGGTACACCGGATCGCATCCGGATTCGCCGCCGGGGGATTTCGAGCAGGATAGCATCTACACCGTGGTGGAGTACTGGTTGGACAAGCACGACCGGACGGGGGACAAGGAAAGCCTCGACCGTGCCGTGGCCAATGCCTATTATGCGTTGCTCTATTGGTGCCCGAAGCAACTCAGCTGGGTAAAAAATCCCACGCAAGGCGCGCACAGCGAGCAACAACCCTTCAATCAGTATTCCGTCTACTGCTACCACAACCGCAAGATCCAGTGTTTGGACCGGTTGTTCAAAAAGACCGGCAATCCGCTGTTCGAGCAGCTCAAGAATCGGGTGATGCAGCTCAACTTCTACACGCAAGTTGCGGACGGCCCGTATCGGGGCGCCGTCACCGAGGCTATCGCCGATCCGTGGTTGGAGCGCAGGGGAGGATTTGAGTGGCGCGGCAGTCCGTATACCAGCGAATTGGTCTCGGACCTGATGCTGCAACTGATGGATATGGGGCTGGTGACGCAACCTTGAGTGAAGGGCGGCAAGACCGTGCGGTAAACACCTCCGGATAGTTGTGGTGGGTTGCCCCGTAGTTGCAGGTTTGAGTCCTATCCGGGGAGGAGTTCGGCCTTCCGCTCGATTACGGCCAAAGTCGCTGACGGGGAACAGGCAACCCAAGAGCAGGAATCCTGCTTCAAAAGCCGGCGTAAACGAACTTGAGCTGTACGAAAGAGACACTCAGGATGTAGAAGATCAGGCCGGCCAGGAACGCCCCCAACAGCAATTCAAGGATGTAGTTACGAAGTCGCCGAAAGAACGAGCGAGGTGTCCGGCCAGGCGTCTGAGAACCTGTCGGGACGGCATGTTTGGCGGCAGGCAGCGGATCGGTGGTCATGGGTGGTCCTCGTGCGCCCGTGTCTGTTCCCGTGGAGGAGGGAGGATGCGGGCGATCCGGTCCACGAGTTGGTCCACGAACTTTTCGGGGTTCTTGAGGTGCAAGTTGTCGATGTAGTCCTCCGGCTTCAGAGGATGGTCAGGATTGGTGAGCCAGAAGCAGACGGCGGGGTCCGAGACGGAATCCGCCAAGTGGTTCAGCGCAGCGTTGATGGTTTCCATGCGCGCCAAGACCTGGGGATTTCGCAGGACTTCGGGATTCAAGGGAGCGGTATAAATCAGGGTGGGGACGCCGGAATCGCGAATGGCGCGAAGCATCATATCGAGGATATGGGCGTTGGCGGCCGCCGCCGAGGTGTTAAAGTAGTGCAGCAGGATCTGTTCCTGCCAGACGCCGGGATCGGGGAAACGATCGTACTGCAGTTCGTTCATGAACCAGAACGCAATGGGCATGGTCCAGAGGCGGGTTTGGCGCGGCGGTGCGGGCTGGGCGGTGTCGCCCGTCGGCTGCATGGCCGCACGGTGGGCCAGACCGCCGCCTCTTTGTACCCATTGAACGATGCGGTAGTAGTAGCGATAGCGGTCGTTCACTACGGAGAAAACGGGTGACAGTGCCCCCTCCGCCATTTTCGAGGGCGAGGTGAGCAGGAGGTAGTAGGCCCAGTCCTGCGGGCGCGGCGGGATAAGGCGGACGCCATCCGCATAGAGGTTCGGCCAGAAGGAGATGTCTTTGTCGCAGTAGACCCAGACGGGGTTGAGTTCGACGACGAGCAGGTCCGGCTGGTGGCTGAGGGCGTCGAGCACACAGAGATACTCGTCATACAGGCGACCGGCTTCCAGCGAGTACATCAGGGCCAAGGGGCGCCGTCCGCCGGTCTTCCGGAGCAAGGGCTGGACCAGCGTCGGCAGGAACCGGATGTCGTCTTCCAGTCCGTCGGAGCTTGGCCGGCGAACGAGAAGGCTGGATCCGCCGATCCAGGCATAGCGAAACTCATCCGCTTTCTTGGCGGCAATGTCCCGACGAAACCCGTCGGTACTGTGGTAGGTGATGGGGACGCAAACCATCTCGGCCGGATCGACGTACTCTTGGAATTCAACGACCTCTCGGAGCTCACAGGGGTGGACGAAAGTGGGAATCAGCCAGAGGAACAAGCCTGTCCAGCAGGCGATGCGCAGGAGCGGCAGCGGGCGGGCGACCTCGGCCAGATAAAACGACTGTAGGAGTTTTAGAAGCTTCTTCATGGCAGATACTCCGTGTCAATGCCAGAAGGCGAGCTTGGCGTAATACCTGACGATCTGGCCGAGCGGCAACAGGACCAGGGGAAAACTCATCATGACGAAGCCGAAAGTGGCGCAAACGGACAGGCCCAGGCGCAGCCGGCCGCTCAGGCTCGCAGCCGGCGCCGGCTTCCGCTTCCGCCGGCCGACATAGATTCGCGTGACCAGCAGGCCCGCCGAATGATAGAGGCCGAAGATCAGCAACGGCAGCGACAGGTCGTGCCACAGGGCAATGACCATCATCGTGGCCACCAAGGCCAGGTACTGGGTCCTCGTGCGATACCCCCCGGCGGGGACATAGATGTTTCGCTGGGCAAATCGCGTCAGGCTCATGTGCCAGGAGGACCAGAAACGTTGGAGATTGGGTTGGAAATAGGGGTAGGAAAAGTTCTCCTTGAGCTGGATGCCAAGGAGTCGGGCGGCCCCAATGGCCATGTCAGAAAAGCCGGAGAAGTTGAGGTAGAAGTACCAGGCGAAGAGAAACAGGGCGACCCAAAGCGTGGCCGGCGGGTAGGCCGGAAAATTAAGAATGATTTGCTCCGTGGACTTCAGCGGCAGCGCCAGGACGAAGACCTTGACCAGGCCGATGGCGATGCGGCCCAGGCCCAAGCCGAGGTCGGCGGTACGGAAGCGAAGGCGTGCCAGGGAATCGTCCTTCTCCAACTCCTCGTATTGGGCGATGGGCCCGATGACCATGATCGGCGGGAAGAGGCCGTAGAAGAGCACCCGCCCGAAGCTCAGCCGTTCGTAAAGGCCGAGACGGGCCGTGATCAGCAGGTCCAGGGCCCGGAAAGTGCTGAAGGAAAGGCCGATGGGGATGACCATGCCCTTGACCGCGTCGATCGCGCCTAGCTGCGGAGATAGGTTCCATGTGAAATGGTGAAGCCAGAGGTTGAAATCAACCGTGAACGCCTCGGGAAAGAGTTTCCAGAGAACCATCGGCGAGACGAACACAACCAAGGACACCAAGAAAACAAGGTTGCGCAGCCAGCCCTTGGTGGTGCCAACGAGGGCCTGCACCCCGGCCACCAGGAGCCAGTAGCCAAGGTAAAAGATCGCCAGCCGCGGGGCGATGACAAAAAGCAGCCAGACCCCAACCAGCGTGAGCAAGGCGCGTCGCCAGGCGGCCCGGCGCACCAGAAAGAACAGGGGAACCGTCCCTACGGCGAGAACCAGGAGGTCAGCGAAATACGCCGCGGCGTCGTGCATGGCTCAGCTCACCTTGATGTGTGGCGGCCGCGGCGGCACCTTGTCGCACTCGATGGTCCAGAGTCCGTCCTGGGACGGGCGGAAGCCGTGTCCGGGCAGGAAATTGGCGGCCGGCGCGTTCTTGCGGGTGGGGCTGAAGCGGGCCTGAAGTTCCCGGACTCCCAGGGCGGCGCCCTCCTGGGCGACGAAGGCCAAAAGGGCCGTCTCGATGTCGCGGCCCAGGACCCGACAGCTCAGCAGAAACGTGTCCACGTACCAGACCGCCGGGGCGACCTGTTGGACGATGGCCAGGCCTGTCAGGCCGTAGTCGCCGAAGCGGTCCTCGACTCGGGCGGCGAAGAGTCGAAAAGTGCCGGCGTCCAGAAGCCGCTTAACCTCCTCCTGTGTGCGGCGGAGGGTGGTCAGGTTGAACTGGTTGGTCTTGTTGAGGAGTTGGGTGACGCGGCTGAGATGTTCGGGCCGGGGCTCGAAAACCTGCAGATGGAGGCCGAGGGACTGGAGGAACTGCGGTCCGGTGATTCGGTCCTTGAGTTCGATCCGGCGTCGCTCCTGCGCGATCATGTCGGCCCGTGAGCGGTCTTCTTCGGTAATCTCCAAACGATCGAAGAGGTGGCTCCTCTTAACGGTTTCGACCAGCAAGGCGGGGTCCTCGGGCAACAGGACGCAGGTGACCTCGGGCCGGGCCAGGCGCATCTGCTCGATCTCGAAGGGGCTGTCGTCCAGGAAGACCAGGCTGTCGGTGCCGATATTCAGTTCGGCGGCGATGAGGGGCAGGTTCTCGGGTTTGGGATTCCAGTCGATTCGCCAGGCCGAGATGTGCTCACGCGTGAGAACCATCCCGTCGTGGCTATCGAAGACGTTCCAGACGTCCGCAGGGTTGTTCTTGCTGAGAATCGTCAGGAGGATGCCTTGGTTGCGCCAGCCGAGGAGCAGCTTCTGAAAATCGCGATAGGCCTTGCCCGGAAACTCATCGCCCAATTGCAGCCCCTCCACACCCTCTTCGCCCACCACGCCGCCCCAAAGGGTGTTGTCGCAATCCAGAACCAGGCACTTCTTGGGCTCTTTGCGGAGCAGTTGGAGAAGACGGCCAAGCTGGTAGGCCAGGTGCATCAGAAAGGCGTCGGTGTAGGGTTGCTTGTAGAGGTACCACTTGCGATGGTCGATGGAGTGGCCGGCACCGAAGTCGCGCTGCGCCGCATCCAGGTCCAACAGGTGCAGCCCCTGGAGGTCGTCCACCAGATCGTGCCAGTGGCTGAGGACCTTACGATGGAAGTGGCCGAGATTGCTACGGGGGCCCAGGCTGTGCGTGTCCACGTGGTGCAGGTAAGGAAATGGCGGGACCCCCACCAGCAGGATCCCCGGAAACGCGGCCCTCAAGGCGCGAATGGCGGCACAGAGTTCGTCGACCTTGTCCAAGGCGGACGGGAGGGCCGTCCGATCACCGGAGGCGAAGGCTTCCAGCTCCGGTGTCAGGAGGTCCTCCATCCGCCACAGGATGGCAATGGCGTCGGGAGACCGATCAGCGCCAAAGGCGGCCTGCGGATCGAGGCAGACCTGGAAGATCTGATTGTAGGGCGCGACCCAGACAGCAGGGCTAACGCCCATCTGCAGCAACTCGGCTCCGACAAACGGTACCAGCGACTCGGCCGTAAAGCTGGCCGCCAGGCCCAGCCGAAAGGCGGGCTCCGTCGCGTGACGGGCCACGGACTTCTCCCAGACCCGCCACTGGTTTCTGGCCTCCAGGGCGGCCTTGGCCTCGTTGGGCTGGGGCCCGGAAGCCGTCACGCCGGGGGCTGTGTCAGACATCCGTGATTCCCTTGTCACGGAGCACTTGGCGAACAATGCCGATACTCCGCATCTTCATGATCTCCTGCGTGGAGAGTTCGACGCCGAAGGTGTCTTCGATGACCGAGACCAGGTTCATGGCCGCCAGGCTGTCCCACTCGGGGGTGTTGTCGGGCGAACTGTCCTCGGAGAGCTTCTCCGATGGCACGTCGAGGGTCTCGGCAAACAAAGTGATAATGCGATCCGCCATCATTGCCTCCGTAGAATGCCCGCCGTGCAGGAGGATATTATCACAGAAGGTCCGATGCTTCAAGGCTCTTCAATGACCTGAAACGCGAATCTTGGCTGAAAGGAAACTGGGGGTGAGTCCGCCGAAAAGACGCTTGCCTTCCGCAGAAGGCGGTGGCACAATCATGCACAATCCCGTGTCCCAAAAACCCTGCGCGGAACAGAGGATAGGACGTCGGTAGTAGGCCAGCGCCTCAAACAGTGTGGCCGTCCCGTGGCGGGCTGGCGGGGGTGGACCAACTGTAGATAAACGTTTATGGTAGGCAAACGATGGAATCCGTGAAGCTTCAACTTCTGGTGACGCTTGTGGTTGTCTTGGAGGCCACCGGTATCTTTGTCACCAAAGGGTGTCCTTCAGAGAAAGCACTCCACGAAGTAGCGGCGGACAGCGATCTTGGCCAGGTTCACCGGACCTTGGATTGGGGCGTTGCGGTAGACGGGAAACTCGATGATGACTCCGGTCGGACACCGCTGGGCACGGCAGTTCCTCTCTTTATCCTTGCGGGACAGTCGAACATGGGCGGCTACGGGGACGACTCAGAACTGCCTCCAGGACTCTCAGGAACACAGAACGCCCAGATATGGGTCAACGGCGTATGGCAACCCGTTGCTCCTGGCTACGGCTCGATACCGGGTTGTTTTGGTCCTGAGTTGATGCTGGCGACGGAACTACCTGGAGCTTACTTTGTCAAGGTTGCGCCAGGTGCGACCAGTTTGGCGGTTGATTGGAATCCAGACACCGGCGCATGGTATAGCCAGTTGATTCAACAGGCGACGGCTGCTCGTGCTACGATGGACAACCCTACCATCCCTTGCTTGTTCTGGATGCAAGGGGAAAGAGATTCCAGGTATGAGGATATGGCAGATGCCTATGGCGCTAACCTCTTGAACTTTGCTAAACGAATCCGGGCAGACCTGGGAATCCCAGATTTGCCCATTGTGTTCGCTAGAATCAAGGGTCCATTTGACGCTCCGTGGCGAGGTACGGTACGAGCACGGATGGCTTGGGCGACAACAGTTGACCCGTTATTGAAGATGATCGATACGGATGATTTGCCGCTTCGCTCTGACAATTTACATTACGATACCAGAGGTCAAATTATTCTCGGAGAGCGATTTGCGCAGGCGTATTTTTCTATTCCTATTCCATAGATCGGACTATTCATAATGTCTGGAGTCCTTTTTGTCCTAGGAATAAAAAGGGGACGATACGAAGGAACAGAGGGCTTCAGGATGCCCGCCCCTGGAGGGCCAATTTCGTTGACACCTCTTTCCACCGAACCTATAATTGCCTCGGATTGCTCGCTAGTATAGTGTTCAGCGTCAGCGACTTTGGCACAAGGGTGAGCGTTGGATGAAGTGAGGATTCAGGGGTGTCGGGGCTGGGGGGAGAGCCCCCGATACTCCGGGGCTGGCCTGTGCTGGTATCGGCTTTGTTACCTCTTCACGGGCACCTCGGGTAACCAGGATGGCGTCAGATTTATGGCCCCGGAATTCAGCACGGAACTCGAATCGCGATACCCGCTTTTTCGGTTCTGTTATGCCTTGCTCCAGGAGATCCCCTTCGCCGCGCGCGGCATCGATCTTTCATGTAAGAAGTACGGGACGGATTTCCTCGACGCTGCCGAAGACCATCTCCGGCGGCTGTTCGACATGCTCGGCCATGACCTGGAGCGACTTCGCCGAGCGGTCGATAGTTATGCCAGGTTGAACATCGATGTCCTCAAGATGCAGAACCGCTTCTTCTCCACCGGTAGGCCCGCACCCTGGTCCCCCGCGGACCGCATTGAGAAGGTCTATCGGGATGCCGACTTGATGGAAGGTCCTTACCTCATGGGCCTTTACCTGGCCCACGTCTTCTGGGCCAACCACTTCGAGCAGTTTTTGTTCTTCCGCGAATGCTTCATGCCTCGGCTGCCGCAGACCGGCCGCCTCCTGGACATCGGCGCTGGCGCCGGCACCTACGTGGTCGCGGTTCGGGCCGGCCGGCCGGAACTTGCCATCCTGGCCAACGACATTAGCCCCTACAGCATCGCCATGGTCCGCGAGTTGGACCGCGCTTCCGCTCCAGCCGGGGTTGCCGCGCTAGATCTGCTTGAGGGCGACTTCATCCAACTCCTGCGTGAACCGGGCGAGCTGTTTGACGCTGCCATCTTCAGCGAGGTCGTGGAGCATATCCCGGACCCGGACCTGGGACTCCAGCGCCTGGCTGCGGCGGTTAAGCCCGGGGCGCCGATTTTCTTCAGCACCGCCACCAATGCTGCCTTCTATGATCACACCCTTGTCTTCCACGACGTTGCCGAGATTGAGGCCTTGCTAGCTCGCCACCGCTTCTCCGTGGCGGTGAGCCGCCAGACCCCCTTGTTCCAGGGAAAACAGGCCGTCGAGGCCTTGGACTACTTCGCCGTTCTCGTCTGCCCCGGAGGCCGTGTGTGAGCAAGAAGACGCTGGCCCACATCGGCTATGTTGTGCCCCATCTGGAGGGCGCCCTTAGACGCTTCGTCCACGAAGGGGCCGCTGTGGTCATCCCGCCCACGCGTGACCCGATCCAGAAGGTGATCGTCTGTCTGCTGCGAGTTGACGAGGCCGTCAACGTGGAATTGGTCGCCCCGATTGATGAGAGCGACTGTCCGATTCACTCCCGTCTGGCTCGCGGCGGCGGACTGGATCATCTGTGCTACTTCGTCGATGACCTGGCCGAGGCACTCGCTGAGGAGCAGGCCCGAGGGGCACTCGTCGTCTGTGAGCCCTGCAAAGCCGTGGCTTTTCGCCGTCTTGTAGCCTTTGTCCATCGCCGCAGCGGGATGGTCGTCGAACTGATGACCCGTAATGAGATGTCGTCCGAAGGAGAGCAACCGTGACGGAGACGTACAGCCGCCGACTGTTCTTGGAAGCGGCCTCCTGGATGTCTTCACACTATCCTGCCGTAGCCGGCGGTCTGCTCACAACCGATCCTGGCGACGAGGATCTAGTCCGCGTGGCCGAGGAGGTTCTGGGGCGTTACGCGGCTAAGACCGGCGCCGCCCCATCGGCGTTCCATCGCGGCTTGGAGGCGGTGGCCACTCTCAGCTTCGATTTTCTCCGCATGCAGTCCCGCTTTATGAAGACTGGGAGCTACCGCTCCTCGCAGGCCGCCCAGATCCTCGAAGGGGTTTACCTCGATGCCCAAAAGATGGAGGGGGCGTATCTCGACGGGCTCCTTTTGACCTACGCCTTCTGGCCCAATCATGCACGGATTCTCAAGCTGTACTTGGAAACATTCTTGCCGGGACTTCCGGCGGAGTGCCGGCTCCTGGAGATTGGCGTCGGCCATGGCCTGATGGCCGTCCTGGCCCTGGACCGCCTTCAAGACTGCCGCTACATGGGGTTGGACATCAGCCCTTACTCCATCAGGTATACCCGCGAGTTTCTGGCCTCCGCGGCCCTCTTGACCGACCGTGTCGTCCTGGTATGTCAGGACGTGGGGGCCGGTCTTCCTCCGGCACCGCCGCCGACCCAACCCGCGGCGACCTCGCCACAAGCCGCTTCTGGCTGGGACGCGCTTCTCTGCTGCGAAGTGCTGGAGCACGTCGAGCAGCCAGACCACTTGCTTTCAGCCGTCCGCCAGGCCCTCCGCCCGGGCGGCAGCGCTTTTGTGTCGACCGTGGCCAACATCGAGGCCGAGGACCACATCTTCCGATTCGAAAACGTGGATCACATCCACCGGTTGGTCACCGCCGCCGGGCTTCACGTCCGCTTCGAACAGGTTATGCCGCTGAAGGGCTTTGAATCGGCTGGGGAGCGAGTTCCACTGAACTATGCCGCTGTAGTCGACAGGATCGAATGATGGACGCCCTGATTATCGGCGGGCACTATTCCGCCGACCACGAAGATTCGCTGCACCATTGTGACGACTTCCGGCTGACGGTTAACGGCATACCGATGTCCATTCCGAACCTGGTGGATTACTTCCGTGACGGCCGCACGTTTTGTGATGCGCAGCGCCGCCGTTTCCTGGAGAGGCGCCGCCCTTATCGCCAGGTTTATTATTCTGCCCTGCATCTGTGGAACCTCCTGACTCACCATGGCTTCGAGGCAGATATTCTCAATTGCCACGATCCCAGCGACCCGCGCCGCCTGCGGCTCTACGCCGAGAAACCGCGCTGCGTCATCCTCTCGACGACCTTCATGAACATGGAAGCCGTCCGCAGGGTGGTCGCCGACATTCGAGAGCATCTGCCCGAGACGTGGATCGTCGTTGGCGGCTGCTATGTCCGCCATTCCTACCTTGTGTGGCAGAAGCAGCACCAACCGCATTACAGCAACCCAGCCGTTCGCAACACGTACTTTTTTACCTCCGAAATCCCAATCCTGGGCGTCGACGCGTGGATCTACGACGATCACGGCGAGGAGGCTTTGCTGGGGACCATGGAACGTCTCCGCACCGGCTCCCGCCCGGGCGATCTGCCCAATACTGCCGTACCGGCCCCCCCGGGGTCTGGCCAGCGCTGGCATTTCAACGCGGCCATCCCAGAAAGTTTTTCCATGGACCGACACGCAATCCACTGGTCGGCGGTTCCCCGACGTCTGCTCAGCAGCGTGGTTCCCTTCTCTATCACGTATGGTTGCCCTTTCCACTGCAGGTTCTGCAACTTCTCCCAGAAGAAGCTTTCGCAAAAGTCCATGGACGTTATCTTCCAGGAGCTTCGCGAGCTGGCCACCCACAACGTGGTTGAACGGGTCTGGTTCACGGACGACAACTTCCTGATCACGCCCCAACGTGTCGAGGAATTCTGTGAGCGATTCTTGCGCGAGCGTTTTCCCTTTTCTTGGATGAGCTTCATCCGGGCTAGTTCCATCACGCAGCGATCGGCCGAGTTGCTCAAGAGCAGCAACGCTTGTCTGCTCATCCTCGGCCTGGAGTCCGGCAGCCAGCAGGTTCTCCACAACATGGGCAAGAAGGACTCCGTCGACAACTATGTTCTGGCCATGAAGGCCCTGATGGAGAACGATTTGGACACGGAGATCTCCTTCATTTTCGGCTATCCCGGCGAAACCGCCGACACCGTGCAGGAGACGATTGACTTCTTGAACCAGTGCCCCGCCCGACCGGCCCAGGTGAACTACCTGTATTTGTTTAAGTTCAGCCTGATGCCGTTATCGCCCATCTTCGAGGAGTCCCTGCGAAGCCGCTGGGGGCTGCAGGGGGCCTACACGGATTGGCGGCATCGCACCATGTCGTCGGATCAGGTCGAGGGCTTTATGCGGCAAGTGGCGATGGCCGCCCGCTCGACGGTCTTCAACTACATCGACCCCGCGAGCCGACTGAACCGGGAGGAGTTGGTGGCCCTCATGCGGCTGCGTGATGACTTGGGCCGGGCCATCCTTCGCGGCCCTCCGGAGGGACCAGAAGTCCGCGACCTCTGGGACCGGCTCGAGACGACGATTCGCCGCCATTTCCTGTGAGCCCGGATTTCCTGGTGATCAGCGGTTGGCCCGCGTGCGGGAGCATCTGCGGCGGGTCGAGCCGGACGTGGCGGAGTCCCTGGGCCTCTACGATGAGGCCAGGACGGTTGACGAAGAGCGGAAGGGCATCGAGCGGGAATTGGCCGAGTCCGGCGCAGACTTTCCGAAACTGCCGAGCCTGGCGGAGATCCGGCGGCGGTCGACGGCCTGCCTGGAGCATCTGGAGGACGTCCTGGCGGGTGCGACGATTGAGGAGAAGCGGGAGCTGGTCCAGAAATATGTCAGGGCCGTCAAAGCGTGTCCCGACACTCAGAAGGTCGAGATCAGGCTCTATACGGCCCTGTTTAACGATTTGGTAGCGGGGGCAGGATGCGCTGCGCGGCGCCGGTGGCGTCGCCCCTGCGAGCCGTCGGCTGCGCCGCCGGGCAGGTTCTCATCCTGCCCGCTGAATGCGCAGAGGTCTTGGCGCAATGAAAAGGGCCGCCGGCAAAGGCAGCCCTCGTGATGGCTGGTAGCGGGGGCAGGATTCGAACCTGCGACCTTCGGGTTATGAGCCCGACGAGCTACCTGACTGCTCCACCCCGCGATCCTGTACTTATCTTATCAGGTGAACGGCTCCCGTCAAGCCCAATCTCTTTCGGCATCGCCGGCATTCTCGCGAAGGGGCCTTTGGATTCGCCTTATGCGGCGCCCGACCGCTTACCCCTCCGGGGTTTTATTTAATACGGCGCGTCGTCTTCTTCGCCTGCCGCCACGCCTGCCGCCCCGTAGTCCGCCGAGGCCGCCGGTCCGGTGGCCTCGCGAGGCGAGGCCGGCGCGAACCGCGTGTACTGCCACATCCACGTCAGCGGAATCGTTCCCACAGGCCCATTGCGTTGCTTCGCGATGATCAGGTCCGCCTTGCCCTGGGCTTCCCGGTACTCGGGTGTCCCCGCCCGGTGCCGCATCTCCTCCCGATGCAGGAGCATGACGACGTCGGCGTCCTGTTCGATGGCGCCCGACTCGCGCAGGTCGCTCAGGCGTGGAAGGTTCCGTTCCTCGCTTTCGCGTCTCAACTGCGAGATGGCCAACAGCGGCAGGTGGAGTTCGCGCGCCAGCGACTTCAGGCCCCGGCTGATATTCGCGACCTCGACCTGCCGGTTCTCTTCCCGCTGTCCGCTGGTCATCAACTGAAGGTAGTCGACTATAATCAGTTCGATCTTGTGCCGTGCCACCAGCCGCCGCGCCTTCGCCCGCAGGTCGATAATGCGCAGGCCCGGCTGGTCGTCGATGTAGAGGGGCACCTCATAGAGCCGCGATGCTGCGTCGCGCACCTTCGCGGCCTCGTCGTTCGAGAGCATCCCCTTACGCAGTTTCTGGCCATCCACTTTCGCCCGGGACGAAAGGAGCCGCAGCGCAAGCGCCTCGCGGCTCATCTCGATGCTGAAGAACGCCACCGGCTTCTCGAGGTCCACCGCGACGTGTTCCGCGATGTTCAGGGCCAGGGCGCTTTTGCCGACGCTCGGCCTGGCGGCCAGCACGATCATTTCTCCGTCCTGAAGGCCGCGCGTCAGGTCGTCGAGTTCGTAGAACCCCGTCTCGAGGCCCGTGATCGCGCGGCCGCCCTGGAGATCGAGCGACTGCATCACCTGGCTCAGGATCGAGCGTACGTCCGCCGCTTCCCCGACAGTCTTGCGTTCCGTCACCTCGAAGATGCGCTGTTCCGAGCGGTCCAGGACGTCGTCCACGTCGTCGCCCGCCGTCCGCGCGTCGCGCAGGATGTCTCCCGCCGCGTGGATGAGGCCCCGCAGCAGCGCCTTTGACTTGACGACCCGGGCGTAGTATTCGGCGTTTGCGGCCGACGCCACGCTGTTGTACACGTCCACCAGGTATTGCCGGCCGCCGATCTCGTCCAGTTGCCCCGCGTCGCGGAGCGCCTGTTCCAGCAGTACGCCGTCCAGAGGCCGATTGTTCTCGAATCCCGTCTTGAGGAATCGGAAAAGCGTGCGGTGGGCGGGATGATAGAAACAGTCCTCGTCGAGGTATTCCAGGCAGAGCCCCATCGCCTCCGGTTCCATCATCATCGCGCCGAGAACGGCCATCTCGGTCTCGATGCTGTGGGGCAGGGCTTTATCGGCCAGCGAATCGTCCGGCATGGTACACCCGGTCCAGGAGTCCCAGCGTGCGCCCGGCTTATACCGGATCGGGCGCGGACTTGCAAGCAATCTCGGCGCGGTCGCCTCGCGCGGGGCAGGGGACTTCCGGCCGCACACCCCTCGGCACGCTACGTCGGCACCACCCAGACGTCCACCTCGGCTTCGATGCCCTCTGCCAGCCGGATCGGCACTCGGAACTTGTCCAGCGTCCGGATCGGCGCCGCCAGCGCCACCTGCTGCGGTTTCACCGGGAACCCTTCCGCCGCGAGCGCGTCCGCAATGTGCTCTTCGGTCACCGACCCGAAAAGGTGCCCCAGTTCGTTCGCCTTGGCCTTGATAGAAACCGACGCCTGGCTCATCCGCTGGGCCAGTTCCTTCAGGCTTTCCAGTTGCTGCTGCCGCTGCTTCTCCCGATCCGCGCGTTCCAGTTCGACGCGCTTGATGTTGGAGGCGATCGGCTCGACCGCCAGGCGCTTCGGCAGCAGGTAATTTCGCGCGTACCCCGCCTTGACTTCCACGATGTCGCCGGCGGATCCCAAGTCGCGCACGTCTTCTCGAAGCAGCAGTTTCATCGCTTGGCTCTCCCTTCGCGGCGCCTTTGGCGCCGCCTCTTGCGTCAGGCCACGAACGGCATCAGCGCCAGGAACCGCGCGCGCTTCAGCGCACGCTGGGCCGCCCGCTGGTGCCGCGCGCAGTTTCCGCTGCGTTTGCGGCTCAGCATCTTGCCGCGCGTCGTCGTCAGTTTTTGCAGCGTCTGGGTGTCCTTGTAGTCGATGTGGGTGACGTTTTCGCGGCAGAAGCGGCACTTCGCCCGGTCGCGAAAACGTACGAACTTCTTGCGCTTCTTGGTCTTCAGTTTCGTCTTCATCTTCGGTTTGAACCTGGCCACGACTGTCTCCTCTTGGCTCCCCGCAGGGAGGGTTTCTTTCCGCCCGCCCGAGTCCGCGCGG
>Ga0307380_10002929_pt1 | contig 23943 bp, 16 predicted proteins | sample UN3MG_FD_202239 | JGI IMG/M metagenome (GOLD analysis project Ga0307380, IMG submission 202239) | Soil microbial communities from Risofladan, Vaasa, Finland - UN-3 | ecosystem: Environmental > Terrestrial > Soil > Coastal area > Acid sulfate soil | place: Finland: Risofladan, Vaasa | collected... | reverse complement strand
ACCTGATTGACGAGGCCGACGTCCTGCTCCGCGAGCGCGCCAGCCAGACCGCCAAGACGCCGGCCGAATGGGAAGCCGAGGAGCCCAAGGACCGCGCCGCCGTCGTCGCCGCTCCCACCGAGGCCGAAGCACGCAAACGCATCGACGACCCGGTGCGCATGTATCTGACGCAGATGGGCGAAATCCCGCTCCTCACGCGCTACCAGGAAATCTTCCTCGCCAAACGCATCGAACTGACGCGGAAACACTTTCGCCGAAAGGTCCTCCAGAGCGATTTCGCCATCTCCAGCGCCATCCGCACCCTCCGCCAGGTCGAGTCGGGCGAACTGCCGTTCGACCGCACCATGAAAATCTGCATCTCCGAGAACCTCGCCAAGACGACGATCCAGCGCCGCACGCCGGAGAACCTGGCCACGGCCGAAAAACTCATCGAAGCCAATCGCACCGACTACGAGCGCCTGGTCGCACCCCGAACGGGCCAGACCGAACGCGAGCGCGCTTTGCGCCGCATGCGCACGCGACGCCAGAAATGCATCCAACTCCTCGAAGAACTCAGCCTCCGGACCTCCAAGATCCAGGCCATCATGAAAAAACTGGTGGCCATCCACCACAAACTCGAGGAAATCGGCCGGCGACTCGACGAACTCGCCGACAGCGCCCAGGACGGGGGCGAACGCGCCGCCCTTCAGGAAGAGCGCGAAGGGCTTCAGCGGCTCGCGGGCGAAAACGCCGACCAACTCGCCGACCGCGCCCGACGCATCGAAAAATGCTTCAACGAGTACGAGGAGGCCAAGCGGAAACTCTCCGGCGGCAACCTGAGGCTCGTGGTCTCCATCGCCAAAAAGTACCGCAACCGCGGCCTCTCGTTCCTCGACCTCATCCAGGAAGGCAACACCGGCCTCATGCGGGCCGTCGACAAATACGAGTACCGCCGGGGCTACAAGTTCTCGACCTACGCCACCTGGTGGATCCGCCAGGCCATTACCCGCGCCATCGCCGACCAGGCCCGCACGATCCGCATCCCGGTCCACATGATCGAGACGATGTCGAAACTGCGCAACATCTCCAAGCGGTTCCTCCAGGACACGGGGCGCGAGCCCGGTCTGGAGGAACTCGCCGGCGAGGCTTCCCTGCCGCTGGCCGAGGTCCGCCGCGTCATGAAGATCAGCCGCCACCCCATCAGTCTCGACCGGCCCGTCGGCGAAAGCGAGGACTCCTACTTCGGCGACTTCATCGAGGACGAAACCGCCGAGTCTCCCGTCACCGCCGCCACCCAGGAGATGCTCAAGTCCAAAATCGATCATGTGCTGAAAACCCTGACCTACCGCGAACGCGAGATCATCAAACTGCGGTACGGCATCGGGGACGGCCAGACCTACACCCTCGAGGAGGTCGGACGCATCTTCCGCGTCACGCGCGAACGCGTCCGCCAGATCGAGGCCAAGGCCGTCCGAAAACTCCAGCATCCCGTCCGCAGCCGAAAACTCGAAGGATTCCTCGACAAGAAATCGGAGGACGAATTCAAGCAGGAGGAAGAGCCGCTCTAACCTGAAGAGTCCCGGCAAAGGCGGTCGAATGCCTCTTGCCACTTGAGGCGGGGTCCCTCACCCCCGCCTCCTTTTTGCGCCGGAGAAACGTGCGGCGCGACAGGGCGTGCGATCCGCCGCGCCGTATCTTTACGGAACCCTGCTCGCCCCGCCGGCCCGGCGGCTACGCCTCGGCCCAAGTCTTGCGAAGGGCCTCGACCGCCGGCTTCAGGCCTTTCTTCAGGTCCTTGACGCCCCCTTCGAAGCTCATGCGGGCGGCAAATCCGTTCGCCTTCAGCCGCCCCAACTGCTGCTTCAGCCGATCGGGGTTCGACAGCGGGTCGCCCACGTGCCCGTGCACGAAGAGTCCCTTGCAGGCGTCCAGGTTTTCGAGGGGTTCGTTCATCGTCGAGAAGTGCCGGAGGTCCACCATGATCGCGATGCCGTCGGTCGAGGCCTTCCGCATGTACCCCATCGCTTCGATGGTGGTGTTGGCGATGTTCGTCTCTCGCGTCGGCAGATTCTCGATGGCCAGGACGATGCCGTTCGCTGCTGCGATCGGCCCCGCCAGCCCGAGCGCCGCCACGAATTGCTCCTCGGCCTTCGCGCGGTCCCAGCCGTCGGGAATCTTCCGCGACGCCCCGGAACCCCAAACGATGACCGACGAGCCGACGCGCTTCGCCCGCTCGCACGCACGCGTCACGTAGGTCTTCAGCCGTTCCAGGTCCACCGCCGGCCCCGTGACCTTCAGGTCCCCCGGCAGGAAACCGTTGTACGATTCGATGCGGAGGGGCAGCGTCTCCAGGTTCACCGGCGGCGTCCACTCAGCCTTGTCCGGCTTCAGGAAGGCCCGCGCCGCCGCCTCGATGTAATCGCAGCCCCCCTCCTTCAGAAGCGCAGCATTCTTCGGATCCGTGCAGACGCCGATCCGGATGCCCTTGGGTTTCCCGGCCTCGGCGCCCCATACCCGGCCTGCCGCCAGCGTGCCCGCCGCCCCTGCCCCGACCATTGCAAGAAACTGCCGCCGATTCATTGCCTCGAACATGATTCGCATCCTCCAAAAAGGGGGTGAGCGTTCCGCACGTCCTTACACCTGGTCCGGAATGACGAACGGCGCCCGCTGGGCGCGCCGGACGTACTTGCTCGCCTCGGCCGCGAGGTCGCCCGTGACGACCTTCTTCTCGGGATCGAAGTCGATCCACGGCCCGAGGACGATCTGGGACTTCGCCAGGTCCACGCCGTTCGCCTCCAGGTGCGCCTTGAACCGCTCGAAGCACTCCGCGTGCGTGCTGTTGCCCTTGATCCGTTCGGCAATCTCGCCCGCCGGGCGCTCCTGGCCCAGGAGGCACGAAACGTTGGCCAGATGAAACGACGTATCCGACAGGTGTCCCTCGAGGATGTCGGCGTTCAGGTCCTCTTTCTTTCGGCTGCGGACGGCCTTGATGAAGTTGGACTGGTGGGCGTCCGACGGCTCGCGGCCGGGGAACTGCTTCATCTTCTCGCCGTTCTTGTCGTACACCCACCCGCCGCCGGCGCCCCCGACGTAATACCCGCCTTCGCAATCCACCACGACGCCGATCCGCGTCCCGCGGTAGTTGTCCATCGCCGAGTCGCCCTTCTTCCGCGGCAGGCCGCGCACCTCAAAGATGATCGGCGCCGGCTTGTAGTCGATGAACGCGATCTGCGTGTTCGGCGTCTCGGCGTCGTCGTCGTGGACGAACCGCCCGCCGATGCTCATTCCCCGCGCCGCCGGGGCCGTGTAGCCGCCCGCCCACCGGCACATGTCCATCTCGTGAATGCCCTGGTTCCCGATGTCCCCGTTTCCCGTGTCCCAGAACCAGTGCCAATCGTAATGCAGTTTCTTGCGCATCAGCGGTTTCTTCGGCGCCGGGCCGCACCACAGGTCGTAATCCACCTCCGGCGGGATAGGCGTCGGCCCCGTCACCTTGCCGATGTTCCCGCGCGGCTTGTAACAGAACCCGCGGAGGCACACCATCTTCCCCAGGTTCCCCGCACGGATCCATTCGAACGCCTTCCGGAGGCCCGCGTCCGACCGGTGCTGCGACCCGCACTGCACGATCCGATTGTATTTCCGCGCCGCCTCCACCGCCTGGCGGCCCACCCAGATATCGTGCGAGATCGGCTTCTCAACGTACACGTCCTTGCCCGCCTGGCAGCCCCAGACGACGATGAGCGAGTGCCAGTGGTTCGGCGTCGCCGTCACCACGCAGTCCACGTTCTTGTCGTCGAACACCTGCCGCACGTCCTGATACCCCGCCACCTTGACGCCCCGCCCACTGAGCCGAGCCACCTCCGCGTCCAGAACCCGCTTGTCACAATCGCACAGGGCCGTCACCCGCACCCCTTTCATGCCGGCGAACGCCGAAATGTGCGCTTTGCCGCGGCTGTTGAATCCCACGATCGCCACGCGGATGTCCTCGTTCGCCCCGAGGACTCGCGCATACGGCCGACCGAACAGCACCACCCCCGCCGCTATCGATCCCGCCAGGAACTCCCTGCGCTTAATGCGCATCCGTCGTCTCCTTCCCCAAAAGGTCCCAGGACCCTTGTTTCTCTGTTCTTGGGGGCCCACAGAACGACCCCCTCCCTTTTTTTAATAACCCTCATGCGGTTGGCTTGTGCCGCTTTTTCTCCCGTCTTCCAATCCCACCGGCCGGCAGCGCAGCACAGCGATTTCACGCACCCCTTGTTACCAGACAGTCTCCGCACCCTCAAGGTTTTTGTCATCCTGGCCACCGCCGCCCCCCTGCGTCGTCCGCCCATCGCCGCTGCCTTCGCCGTTCTGCGGCTGGTTATGCGATATCCATCATTCGCGGTCGGCGTCCGCCTCCGCCCGATTCCCCTTGATTCCCCTCGGCGCAGAAGGTATAAGGTTCCCCGATCCTTTGTCATCCGGGAGGTGCCGTGGCGGAACTGGTCCTGGACAGATTGCGCGAACTTCAGGAGGCCGACCAGGAACTCCGCCGACTCCAGGGCCGCAAGACCGCCCAGGACAGGTCCGTCCGCATTCGTGCCGAGCAGATCGAGTCCCACCAGCAGCACATCGAAGCCATCCGCAAAAAACGCCACGACGCCCGCGTCAAGGCCGACCTGAAGGAACTCGAGGTCCGCCAGAAACGGGCCGACATCGAACGCCTCAAGGGCCAGCAACTCCAGATCAAGGACAACCGCCAGTACCAGATCCTCCAGAACGAAATCAAGTTCGCGGAACTCGCGATCGGCAAACTCGAGGACGATATCCTCAACGATTACGAGGACATCGAGACCATCGACCGCGAACTCGCCCAGGCCCAGGAGGAACTGAAGCAGCACCAGCAGGAACTCGAAACCCTTCGCCGCGAATGCGAGGCTAAGAAGGATAGCGTCGACGCCGAAATCCAGACCTGCCGCGCCCGACGAAATGAAATCGCCGCCACCCTCCCCCCCGACGTCGTCCGCCAGTTCGACCGCATCGCCGACCGCCTCGACGGCGAAGCCCTCGCCGCCGTCGTCCTGGACGAAATCGAGGGAACCTACGTCTGCACCGGATGCAACATCTCCGTCACCCAGAACACCTACGTCCAACTGCGTGGCCGGATCGAAAAACTCGTCGTCTGCCCCAACTGCACGCGCATCCTGTACGTGGAAGGCTCCTGATGCCCGCCGATTCGCCGACCCCAGCCCAGCCGCCGCAACAGCCGCCGGAGAAACCCCGGCATCTGTTCCTTTACGTCGACGGCGCCGCCTCCGGCAACCCCGGCCCCGCCGGCGCCTCGGCCATCGTCAAGGACGAAGCGGGCGACACCCTGCTGGAGAAAGCCCGCGCGTTCGGCCCGGCCACGAACAACGTCGCCGAATACCAGGGGCTCCTCCTTGGCCTCGAACTGGCCGCCCAACTGAAACCCAATATCCTCACCATCCGCAGCGACTCCGAACTCCTCGTCCGCCAGGTCGCCGGCCAGTACAAGGTCCGCGCGCCCCACCTGAAACCCCTCCTCCGCCAGGTCCAGCGGCTCCTCGCGCCTTTCGAGACGGTCGAGATCGAGCACATCCCCCGCACCCGGAACACCGAGGCCGACAAACTCGCCCGCAAGGCCCTCGAAAAGGCACGCAAGGTGGACGCCGAGTTGCCCCCCGAGGCAAGAAAATCGCCCCGCACCAAGAAGTTCAAACTCAAGGGCTGACCCCTTTTTCCAGGGACGCAGCCCATAGCCCCCTGCCCTCGCCCCCACGGCCGGGCGACCACCGGAGCAAGAAGATCCAAATCGCGTCGCGCTCCGCGGCCGGTTTCTGGTATAATACCTTCGGAGTCCGGCGAGCGGGCAATGCGGCCGCCTGTCCCGAGCGATCGGGGCGGGAGGAAAGTCCGAACTCCGCAGGGCACGGTGGTGGGTAACGCCCACCGGGCGAAAGCCCAGGGAAAGTGCCACAGAGAATAGACCGCCGATGGGCTCGCCACAAGCGGGCCACAGGCAAGGGTGAAACGGTGCGGTAAGAGCGCACCGCCCTCGTGGTGACACGGGGGGCACGGCAAACCCCACCGGGAGCAAGGCCAAATAGGGGGCGATGGTGCGGCCCGCACCGCTCGAGCCCCGGGTTGGCCGCTCGAGTCGGCCGGCAACGGCCCGACCCAGACACATGGCCGCGTCCGCCATCGCTTCGGCGAAGGCGGAAACAGGATTCGGCTTACGTCCCGCTTGCCGGCTCTTTTCTTTTGCCTCGCCGCGTCCCGTGCCTGCGGCCGAGCGCTCATACTTACGAACGCAGGCGATTGTGGATAAGTTTTTGGAGGAGGTTTTGGGGGGTATTTTTGGGCGATTTTTTACGGGCTATCGGCCTTGGCGCTGGCGTCCGGGGGGATTTTTCGGCGGACGGGGTGCTATTGGTAAGATGGGCTAGCGCGAATTTAGGGCTTTTTCGCATTTTTTCACGTTTTTGGCGCGGTTTGGGCCGGTTTTTTGCGTTTTTGGCGCGAATTTCGGGCTTTTGCCATCCATGTCATGTGCATACCTTTATGTGCATAACTTCCCGCGGACGCACGTAAGTCGTTTTGGGCGGGGGAATCTCGCATTTGACAAAGAAACAGTGGTTGACGGCCGGTGGCTGGGTGACCCCGAAGGATAGGGGCAAGCTGGGTGACCCCGAAGGATAGGGGCAAGCTGGGTAACTGGGTGACCCCGAAGGATAGGGGCAAGCTGGGTGACTAAGTAACTGAGTAACTGAGGGTGCCTGAGTCCCTGAGTGCCTGCCCTGTAGTATGACACTACAGGGCCTGAGTACCTGAGGGACGACATTTTCGCCCGCCACAGGCGGGTAAAATTGCGGCACGGCGGGGGAAAAGCAGGATGGGTGGCCGGAAATCGGAAAACCGAAATCAGTATTGTGTCCCCAGAATTCCGTGTGGCCGGGTGGACGGTCATAGCCCATAGAGGGAAGCCACACGCTCATCGATCTCTTTCTCCCATGCTTCGCAGCCTTTACCCTTGGCGTCGAGGCACTTCTGGACGAGTTTGATGATGGTGGCTTGGTCGGAAGGCGAGGCATTAGGGATCGGAATCTGTTCGACATACTGACGGATGAATCTAACGTAACCGCCCCGGACTTGAGAGCTCAATTCAATGTAGTAAGTTCCCACCGGCTTAGAATTCAGTACACCCAGCAGATAAAGGTCTTCCAGAGGCATTATGTATCCCGTGTTCCCCATGTACGCGCCTGACCGGTCAAATGCGAAACATGGCTCCTTCGCAATGTCGGGGTAAACGATCTTGGGGAGTGAGAAGCTATCATAATAGGAACAAGCCCTCAATTCCCACCAATGCTTCCCCTGGTCTTGCCGCCTCTCGAGTTCCTTCTGCCATTTCTTAAGGTGGGCAAAGACGGCGGGGTATCTCTTCATATCCACGCCGATTGGCGTCACGATCATCCACCGCCCGCCGGAGTTCGCAAACCACCGGGATATGTCTCGCCCCATAAGAAGCGGCTTGATGATTTCCCTGCACTTTGAGTCCCGTGCCAGCAGTTCAGCGCGGGTGCTTGAGTCGATGACAAAGGCATCATTGAATCCTGTCTTGATTCCATAGAACATTCTGCCGCCCACGTATTCCATTAGTCGGGGCCCAGCCTCCTCCATCTTTTGAAAGGCGCGGATCGATTCTGTTTCAGCGAGCTTCCACACATTTCCCCTGATCGCTCCGTCAGGCAGGAACTGGCCAACTGCTCTTACCAAAGCCAGTACGTCCGGATACGGTGGTTCCAGGTGTCTGACCTCGGTTAACACCGTCTTGCCTTCCGGAGCGGCCTTCTGCGCAACGAAGATCATAGGATAGGCCGTGGCGGTCTGAAAGACGGGTTGGTCCTTGAAGTCCGTTATGCTCATGATACGCGATTTGGTCGCAAACAAGCTGCGGAGCTTGGCTCCATAGCTGGCGCGGAACCACTTGTTCGACGAGATGAATACGAGCATGCCGCCGGGCCGTAGAACCTCCACGGCGCGGTAATAGAAATAGCAGTACAGGTCGGCCGTGCCGCAGTAAAACTTCGGATAGACCTTTCTCAGTTCCGGCTTGATGTCCTTGATGAGTTCCTGGCGGACATAGGGGGGATTGGCCAAGACGATATCGAACCCCTCTTTTCCCTGCCGCAACATTACCTCGGCGAACTGGATGCGCCAGTCGATGACGCCGGGGCGCAAACGCTCGATGAGCACCTCGCGCAATTCCTTTTCTTTTTCGGCGATGAGCGTCCGGAGTTGATCCTTACGTTTACCGTGCTCCCGCAGGAACTCCTCTTTCAGGCCGACAAGGGCCTCCGCGCTCGTTTGCAGGCCAAGAAGATCATGCTGATAATAACGGGGCGAAGGGCCGAGGACCGAGTCGCCGGTCTCAATCTTAAAGTCCAAGTTCGGCAGGGGCGGAGGTGTCGGGCCGTCAAATTCCACGATCAGGGAGAGCCACAGCCGAAGCATAGCGATGTTGGTAGCGAAAGGGTCCAGGTCCACGCCATAGAGGTTGCGGGTGATGATCCGGAGTTTCAGTTCAAAAAGCGACCGTGAATCCTTGGCCAGTCTCTCACTGTAGAGCAAGCGGTAGATGGCCGCCAGTTCGTGAAGTAGGCCCAGCAGGTAAGCGCCAGAGCCGCAGGCGGGGTCCACGGCCTTCAGGTCGTCGAGGGCTTCCAGGACTTGCCGCGCATCGGACACGGTGACGCCCTTGACCTCGTGCTCGTCCACGAGGGCGGCAATGGCGTCGGGTTTGGCCTTTGTTCGCTCCGCCAGATAACCTTTGAGGGCCTCGCGGCACATGAAGGAAACGACAGGTCGCGGGGTGTAGTACGAGCCGGTCTCGTGGCGGCCCGTAACCAGTTCCTCGAAGACCTTGCCGAGCATCTCCGGGTCCACGGCCACTTCGATGTCAAGCGGCGTCGATTCCTCGACGGTGAAGTTGTAGCGATAGAAGAGGCCGTCGCGGCCGATGATGCGCGCGAAGACCTCGTCGGGGATGTCCTTGATCTTGGCGTCCAGTTCGCCCTTCTCGAACAGGCCGCCATTCAGGAAGGGAACGTTGCCGATGGCGTCTCCGGCAGGGTTTTTCTCTATCGCCAGGCCTTCGAAGAACAGGCGGCGGATGCGGCTTCGGTAGAGGGACTTGCCGCCAGTGCCGCCGGCCGCCCCCAGCGCCCGAAGGTAGTCTCTGTGTCCCTGGAACACGAGCCAGCCCTTGCGTTCGACGAACCGCAGGAACATGAGGCGGTTGAAGAGCGTCTGCGTGAAGAGCCGCACGTCCTCGGGTTTCTTAAGGTCGCCCAGCCCAGCGATGATCGCCTCGACCTTCTCGAAGACCTCGCGGTAATCCTCGTAGAAGCGGCGGGTGACCTTCTCAACGTCGAAGGCCGCCGCCCATTTGCCGGTCCACTCGTCGGCGGCCACAACGCCCAGGGGCCACGCCAGTTCGGGCAGGTTAAACTCGCACACGGTGCGGGCGGGGATATCCGGTCCCCACCCGAAGGTCGCCAGCGGGGCCGTCTTGACCCCTTCCGGCGGCACCTTGAAGTAGCCGAACCGGAAGTGTTTGTAATCGTGGGTGCAGATGAAGAGCAGGTTCTCGCGGCGCCAGGACGGATGGTCGGGGCCGGCGCGGCGCTTGGGCACGAGGCCCCGAAGCACGCGGCGCAGGGGACCGGTCATGCCGCGGCCCGTGGTGAAGGCGGCGTCGCTTGTGAACTCAAGGAGAAAGACGCCCCAGGGCTGGCCGGCACGGAGGGGCTGAATCTGGAAGATGCGGCCGTCCACCACGTGCCGGTCCAGCCCCTCCGCCCGGAGTTCCTCGGAGGACCAGCCGTAGGAAATGTCGTCCAGAGATTCGGCTTCCTCACCAACCGGCCAGTGTAGGCAGTCGATCAGCAAGGCCTGGATGAAAGATGCTTGGTCATGAACGCCGGAGATGGCCTGTTCGACTTCCTGAGGTGTGGGCATCAGTTCAATTCCATCCAGCACTTGAGGATCGGCTTCACGCCGACGGGGGCCTGCACCTTGCGGAGGTAATCCTTCTTGATGTGCGCATCGAGTCGTTTGCGGATTTCGACAAGCGACTCGGGCTCCATTCTGCAAACCCGCGGGGTGTCGGGCTCGGACCGGATGAACTCGAGGATCTCGGCGGGGTCATCGACAATGGTCTCGGCGGCCAAGTCATACAGGTACCACTTGACATCCCCAGCCTCAGTCGTCCATTCGCCGGTCTCGGCGTCCTCGGCGGGGCGGGCGTAGCAGAAGAAGACGCCGCGCGTCTCGGGCTTAGGGGACTCCTTGCCGCTGAAGATGCGGTCGGGGAGCCGGAGGAGCCTGTCTTCGAGTTCGGGGTCCTCGGCGAAGAGGTGTTCCAGTTCGAGGCTCATGCGCTCGCCCTGGGACTGGGTGCCCTCGCACTGTTGGACAAAGTCGCGGAGGATGTCGTAGTCGTCGTCCGGGCGGAGCAACTTGCCGGTCTCGATGCCGAAGGTCTTGGAGATGCGCAGGGTCTTGTGGGTGACCTTGCTGTAGAGGCTGAGCAGTTCGTTGAGTTCCTCGGGCGGCAGGAAGTTGTAGTACTGGATCGTGCCGCGCTGGCCCTTCTCGTCCGGATGGTCCTCGACGATGCGAGCCTCGATGTCGCGGTCGAGGCGGCGGTCGATGCGGCCGATGCGCTGCATGAGGCGGACCGGGTTCCAGTGGAGGTCGTAGTTGATGAGGCGCGTGGCGTCCTGGAGGTTGAGGCCCTCGGAGAGGATGTCGGTGGAGATGAGGACGCGGATCTCGTCCTTGCCTTCGGCGGCGATCTCGGCGCTAGAGGTATCGTTGTAGTACGGGGCGAAGCGGCGAATTACGTCGAGACGCCCGTCGCCCGAGGTGTCGGAGTCGATCTCGGTGAGACCTTCGATCCCGGCCTCTTCGAGTTGGCGTATGACGTAGCGGGCCGTGTCCTTGAACTCCGTGAAGATGAGGAGTTTGCTTCGCTGGAGGGCCACGTCGCCGAGGCCGGCCAGGTGCCCTCGAAGGAGTTGGACCAGGGCCTGGAGTTTTTTGTCCTGCTTCGGCTGGAAGTTGGCCAGCTCGCGCAGGAAGCCCGCGAGGGTCTCCAGATCGTTCAGGGCGTCGGAGAGAAGACCCGCGATGTCAAAATCGGCCGCATCGAGTTTCTGTGCGTAAGCCTGCTCGAAGAATTCGGCCTCCACGACATCCTCTTCGGCGAGTTCCATCTCTCGGAGGTCCTCACCGAAGAGGGTGTGCTGCTTGTTGGGGTCGTAGCCGGTGATGGCCTTCTCGCGGATGAGCCATCGCTCCAGCCGGTCGTGGTCGCGTTTGGCCTCGGCGTGGACCTGGTAGAACGCGATGAGTTTCTTCATGAGGGTGCGGCATGACTGGGTGAACGCCTCGACGGAACTCTCGAAGCGTTTCAGGAACGAGGTGCGGATAAGGCTGACGACCTGCTTCTGCCGACCGACCTCCCATGCCACGTCCTTCTCCTTCAACTTCTCGGGATCGCCGGTATAGAAGTCGTAAGGGTAGTACATGGCTAGGGAGAAGAGGGGTTTCTCCTTTTTGAACGCCTCATCGACCATCGCCAGGAGTTTGCCGTAGGTCTGCTTGACGCTGTACGGCACGACCTTGGGCACCGACGGTTCCGGGAAGAGAACGTCCTTATCCTCCTCGGCGAGGGAAGCTTTCACGTAGGCGCGGCTGCGCTGGACGACGAGTTCCTGGAAGAGGGCGTCGTCGCGGAGGATCTCCTCGGCTTCGGCCAGGTTCGTCCCGGCATCGGCCACGGACACCGTGCCGCCTAGTTGCTCCTCAACGTGTTGCTCGATGGCCTTCTCCAGTTGCCGGATGTGCCCCGCGAGCGAGTGGATACCCAGGGGAGCCATGCTGAAGTAGTCGGCCTGCTCGCGAGAGAAGAGTTCGACCATGTGCTGGAAGTCGGTGAGGCGGTTGTTGACGGGGGTTGCGGTGAGCAGGTAGAGTTCTTTGCCCTGGCAGATGTCGAACATCTGCCAGTAGCGGCTCTTCCGCGGTTCTCCCTCCTTGCCCTTCAGGCCGCGGTTGCGGAAGTGGTGGCCTTCGTCGATGATGACCACGTCGGCCTGCTCCCGCATCTGCTCCAGTTCCATCCGGATGCGGCGGCCCTTGCGGGACAGGTCTGTATGGTTGTAGACGCGGAAACTCAGGAAGCCACCGAGCACGTCCGGCATGTACTTCTGAATCCGGGTCTCCCAGACAGAGACGCGGGCGCCCTTGGGCACGAAGAGGACCACACGCTTTTTCTCGTGGACGACGAGGCGCTCGATGAGCATGAGGCCGATGTAGGTCTTGCCCAGGCCGACGCCATCGCAGAGGAGCGCGCCGCCGTACTTCCGGGCACGCTTCAGGAGGCCGTGATAGCCCTTCCGCTGGTACGATGCGAGGATGGGATACACCCTCGACTGGCTCTCTTCCCACTCGTCCGCGGTAAGTTCGTGGCTTCGGAAGAACTCTTGGAGAGCCCTGGCGTAGACCTCGAAGGGGCTGAATTCGCGGGTGTGTCGCTCTATCGCGCGGAGAATCTCGGGTGTGACATCTTCGGCGTTGTTCCAGTGCTGGTCGTACCAGTCCTGCAGAGCACCGACTTGGCGGCCGGTGATCTGGACGTTCAATTCCACATTCTCGGAGATGCCTGGGAAAGTAAGATTCGACGACCCGACAAGGCCGAACGAGCCAATGACTTCCTGGCGGGCATGGGTGATGAAAGTTTTCGCGTGAAATTTGTCTTTACGATAGACGCGACAGGCGATCTTGCCGCTGCGAATCGCCTCGACGATAGCGGGCACGCCGGCGAGGAAGTCATTTTTCTGCTTCTCGGCTTCGAGGCTCTCATCCAGACGGCCGGTAACCTGGGCCAGCCCCTCGACAAAGGCCTGGCGGGTGCGGCGGGAGACCTCGTCGCCCATCAGGATGCGGATCTGATCGACCTTCTGCCATTCCCCATCGAGGGCTTGCAGGGCGCCAACCTCGAAGTAGCCGGTGGCGATGTCGATGCTTTTCGAGAGTTGACACCAATCGCGGAGGTAGCGAAGGACCTTCCAGTCCTTGTCGCTGTTGTCCACGATGAAGAGGTCGCTGCCCTGGCGCTGCTTGGTCGTTGCCACTCCCTGCATCCCCCACAGCCAAGGCTACCCCGAGGGGTGAATAACTGTCCCGGCGATAGCGAGATTATGCCGCGCGACCGCACGCAATGCAACAGTTCAGGAGCGCGGGACAAACGCACGGCCGGGCTGTTAGCGCTGAGAAGCACGGAACAGTTCCGGATACCGCTGGCGAATCAAAGCCTGATCTTCTTCCGGCAGAGCTGCCAGCGGGATGGGCTTGTCCTGCGGGCGAAGGCCTTTTTGATTGATGCGGTTCATCAGGCTCCAGTTGCGGCCCTTCTCCCGAGGCTCTTGCGCCTTCAAGTCGTAGCGGGTAAAGTCAATGACCTTCTCCGGCCCGTTGGCCTTCCAATCGCGCAGCAGCGCCAGCCGAAAGTCCTTGTTCATAAACCAGCGTATTTCCAGATTGTCTTCCGACCCGCCGAATCCACTTCCCCTCGCAACGAAACGATAGTCGAGTTTCGCGTTATCCTTGAAGTGGTCGCGCCAGGCCAGCCCGAATTCACCCTGCGTGATGCACAGGGCTTGGGGCCAGCGCTTGCGGATTTCGCTCAGCCAGCGCGTCAGATACTGAAGGGAATTGCTGATACCCTCCCGCTCGAACTGTTTTACCAGGCAGAGTTCCCAGCAGTTGGTTACCCATGCGAAGCCGTTCAGTTCGAAGCCTCGATCGAAGCGCTGGGCGGTTGTGGCCAGCATGTGGGCAAGGCCTCCCTCCTGGGACCCGCGGCCCTGAGCGAGGGTCTCGATCGGTCCGACGCCCATGCGGCTGTTGTAAGAGGCGGTGGCTCCGGGCCGGCGGGCGCTGATGAAGTCGCACGACCAACCGTCCAGATTCACGCAGTCGATGAAGTCGTCGTTTCCCTGTGCCGGTTTGCAGAAGTGCTCGCGGCTGGGATAGTAGGGGTAGCAGATCGCCCCGTCCCCATCGCCGTTGTCAACGGCGTACTGGCTCCAGATATTTCCCTGGCAAACATGGATGGCTTCCTGCTCCGCCAGATACCGCTGATTTTCCGCCGCCAGAAATCCGGCCAGCACGCTGCGGGGCCGGTAGCCGTTCCCGACCATCTCGGAAACCATCGCCAAGGCGTCGTGCAGGTCTTGGTTGATCTGCTCGCGCGTGTTGTACATGTTGGCAAAATAGCCGCCGGGGAGAAAAGTGATTTCGTCGCCATACTTCCGGTGATATTCGACGACGCGTTTCCGAATGGCCTTGTAGTTCGGGCGCTGGTCCTGCAGCGCTCGCCAACTCATCGCCCAAGTCATCCGTCCACCGGGCCAACCTTGCTCAAAGGCATCACGAAAGGCTTGAACGATTTCGGGCGTATGGTAACCGGCTTCGTCCCCGCCGGCGTTGCGGTTCCGGGTTACTTCGATCTGGTTCACGCGAATCACGGTGTTGAAGGTGAGAAACCGGTTGCCCATGAGCGGAGGCCGAGCGGGGGATGCCGGGCCGGCATTGCCTGCCGAAGGCTCGGCGGCCAGGGAGCGGGCAGTCCAACCCGCCAGCGCCGCACCCGCGAAGGTCAACAGGAAATCTCGTCGATGGATTGTCATCGTAGGCTCCTTGTAACCGTTCACGGCTTTACGGCCGTTCAGGCTCCCGAAGAGCCTGATCCGCAGCTTATACGCCCCCCCGCCCCGCACAATAACAAGGAAAAAACCCAGAAAAGAAAAAAGGTAACCGTTCACGGATTTACGGGCAGCCGTGAGAGGGCTGGGGCGTGGGCGAGGTAGGCGACGAGGGCGTCGCGCGGTGTCACCTCGACCGAAGCGGAGGGGTCTCGCCTTGGCAGTGGCCGAAAAACAACGGCCACGGCGAGATCCCGTTCGGCTCCGCTCAGGGCAGGCTCTTCGTCGCTTCGCTCCTCAGGATGACAGCGGGCGGCGGGCGTGAGGGTCAGGCGCGCTTAAAGTTGGGCGAGGAGGCGGTCGGCCTCGTCGAGCGCCGGCTTATACGCGTGCGGCGGGCCGTTTGAATGCCGGCGGCGAGGTCTTCCAGCGCGGGGCGAGCGGGGAGCGCGTTTGACCAGCCCCGACTGTGAGGTTTACCCGCCGGGGCGGGGAGGGGTGGCAGTGTGGAATGCGGCCCGAAGGGCTCCTATGAAGGAACAGGGACCCCAAAGGGGTCCAACGGCAACCAGGGAAAAATCGGAAAACCGAAAGCCGTATGGGGTCCCCCGAATTCGGTGGCCCCCGAATTCCCTAACCTCGTGCCGTCATCTTTGGAGAAGGCTTCAGCATGAAACTCACTTCGTACGTCATGCACTCGATATCCGGTTGGCCGTCCAGGGCGTACTGGAGTTTGAGGTCCACCTCGCGGCAAACGATCAGGCCCTTCACCTTACCGGAATCCTTGGCCAGGTTGCGCCGGACCCAGGCCATGTACCGCAGAACTTGGCCCACGGTGGCGTCGCTCGTTTGGTTCCTCTTGAGTTCTACCACCAGCCACCTGTTCTCCCGGCGATGTTTCGCGAGCAGGTCAATCTCGCCCACGTCGCCCGTGGGATAGCGGCTGCCGACGATCTCACCATCCTCCTCAAGCAGGCCCCACTCCTTGAAAGCCTCGACACGCTCCCAGTTGTCCACCAGGAACTCGTGTAAATGCTGTTCCAGGCCGAAGACGGCTGCCAGTTCGCCCACGGCCTTCTCCCCCTCCACTTGGTCCGCTACCTCTTCGCCTTCGACCTGCTCGATATCGGCGCCCTTTGGCATGTGTGGGCTCTCTCGCCACCAGAGCATGTCGAGAGTCCACAGGTCTATGCCCAGTTCCTCTGCCACCTCGTGCACGACGGCGTTCATCTTCTCGTACCTCTCGCCGAACGAAGCGCCGCGCGGCATATCCGGCCACAAACCGAGGTTTTCCATGCCGGCCTCAGCGGTGTTATTCCACACGGCGTACTTGTCCGGGTGCACGATTTGGAGGATGGCCGTGATGACCGCCCGCCCCAATCCGGGGACCATTGGGTCTCCGCGCCGCGGACGCAGTTGGTCGAGACGATTCTTCAGAGGCTTCCCTTCGTCCACGAGGAGTTTCAGGGCCTTGCGCAGTTGCCCCATGTCCTCCGTCATCCGGCCTCCCTGTCGATGCAAACTGTCCCAATGCCGGTTGTTCCGAAAGAGCAGGAAGCCTTTGAACTCCTCCGCCGTCATTCGTTCGATGCGCTCCAGGGAGAACGTCGGGGCGTAGCGTGAAATCACCTCGTCCTTCGCACCGCGTATCTCCGCAGCAATCCGGCAGAACTCGTTCGGGGACCTGGGGTCGACTTGCTCCAGAATACGGCGTAGTTGCCCGATAGCCTGCTCTCTGTTCATCTTGCACCCTCCCGCATTCACAGCGTCTTGTTCGGACGTATCAGCCGCCGAGTGGGTCATCCCACTCTCCGGCCCCGATCCCATGCCCTTCGAGCAACGCTCGAAGACGGTCTATCTCCATCCGCTGCGAGTGCACGACATGGGCCGTGAACATGCCCCAGTCGTTGAAGCCGTCCGGCAGGTGCTCCTGCACTCTGTAGGTGTCGATCATCTCGTGCTTCGTTCGGTCCTCGTCTGGCGTGTTGTCGCGCGTCATAGCATTCCCCTCCAAACGGACCTCACGGGTTCTGGGGACACCATACTTAATCCCCCCTTCCTTTCGGCTTGGGGCCGCGCTTCTGCGGCTTAAGCGGGCGTTTCAGGGTTCGCTCCAGTCGCCCATGTGTCAAGAATTTAGTAAGGTGTCCCCGGAACTCCTTGACGCGGGGGGTTAGCAGTGGCCCCGGAATTCCATATTGTAGATGTTGACAATCCACTTTACCAACTCTGAACCTGACTTAAGTTCCAGCCGGTACGGCATGAAGGCGCGTAGTTGGGAATCTTCTATTATCCCCGGCGCAAACTCGGCAGTGGTTGTGATTATGCCCTTTGATATGTTGGGATCGGCTGTCAGCACTCCCAACAAGGCTCGAACATCATCGGCCTTGACTCGTCGGTCCAGACGATAGGCCTTCACTTGGTCTACTATTCTTATAGAGCCAATGCCGCGCTTCTCCACGATAATGTCCCGGCCTCGGTCGCCTGAGCGGGGTGTTAGTATTACCCTTTCCCATCCCTCCCTCTCATAGGCGCCGGCGATCAACTCCTCTAGCTTACGCCATGGAATCTGAAACCGGCATTTAGGGTCTTTGACTATCTCGCGGATGATTTCGAACCAGGGGATGGCGACTCCGATGACAATCTGGCCTTCGTCAATGTTTGGACCTGCCCGGATTATTTCGGCTTGAAGCAAAACAGGCGGCAAAACGATTTCTTCCGCTTTAACCACAATGCACCCGCTACAGAGATGCCTAACTTGGGCACCGCGGTGATATCTTGCCTTGGGATGAGGCTCGTCTCGGAAATAAACGGTGCCTGGTGGAATGGCCTTCCCGCAATTAGCGCAGGTGTATTTGTGGCGCGCTCGTGACCTTCTTAGATACATACTGTCCCTTTTTTAATTCGGCCGAATTCGGTGGACGCAATACCCATTTCCGCGCGGATAGGGGTGGCCCCTACGGTCGGCTGCTCTCGGCGAGTCATGCGTTTGCTGCAATGGATGTGCCCCCCTAAAGGGGTCCAACGGCGAACAAGGACCCGGCGGCGCCAATTCGGCCAAGGTCTTTTTCACCCTCACCCTTCCCTCTCCCGTCAAGGGAGAGGGGGTAGCAAAGAATCCCGATGGGTCGGAAGGAAGGATAGCAGGGGAAAACGGGGGTGTCAATACATTTTGGCACCCGCCTTCGCCCCGGTCCCGATCCCGGCGCGCCGGGAGAGGGCTACGGCGGGTCTGCGCTGCGCTCCGACGCGGGGGGGAAGGGGTGGAAACAGCAAACAGCAAGCGGCAACAGACCAAAGCGAGATCCCCGTTCGACTCCGCTGCGCTGCGCCCCGAAGGGGTCCAACGGCGAACATGGACTCGGGGTGACAGCGCGCGGGGCGGTTAAATGTGACGGCCGGGGTGCGTGTGGCTCACTTGGACTCCGGGGGCTTGTACGGCACGCCGAGGTGTTTGCAGAAGAACTGGACCTGGAGGGAGAGCCAAGTCTCGCCCTCGGGCGGGGGCGGGATGTCGTTCTTGCTGTCGCCGACGAGTTGGGCGGGGATGCCGAGTGCGTCGGCCCGGGCCTTGATCATCCTGGCGTACTTGGGGTTGTGGATCTTGTCGCCGGTCGGGGCGCTCGTATAGATGAACAGGGGCGGGCCGCCTCGGCGCATGTGCCGCAGAATAAGGTTCTCGGTTCCGATCGGCTGCAAGTGGGACCCGACGACCAGCAGTCGCGTCGTGATGCGTTCGACGGGGTCGCGGCTGCGCGGGTTGCGCAGGTCCGGGTGGTACCCGATCCAGCCGGAGATGAGGGCGCCGGCCGATGGGCCGCAGGCGCCGACCCGTCGGGGGTCGATGTTCCACTGCCCGGACATGGCCCGGATGAACTGGATAGCGCGGGCGCAGTGGCGCATGATCTGGTCGTAGGATGCGTCTTGGAGAAAGGGGTAATTGCAACTGGCGACCGAGATGCCTTGCCGGAGGTACTCTTCCAGCATGCCGCCCCTTCCGGCGACACTGCTCTTGTCGCCGTTCTTGAATCCGCCTCCATGAAACCAGACAAAGACCGGCGTGGGCTTGTCGGCGTCGGCCTTCCAGAAATCCAGCACGTTCCGCTCGTGGCGTGTGTCGTACTTGACGTTTGCCTCGGTCGGCTCAAGGCCGGCGTCCGCCGGTCCGGAGGCGACCAGGGCCAACGCGATTGCGGCAAGCAAACCTGTTCGTCTCATGGTCCGGCTCCCTCTTTTCCTGTCGAACGTGGACAAACAGATTCCGGGGCCCCCTCCGGCCTGCCATCGGAGGAGGCCCGACAGGACCTTATGGCGGCTCGTTGGGATTGTCAAGCGGCGAGGGGAGCACGGTTGTGGGCGTCCCCGGGGACTCATCATCAGGAACGGGGTCCGAACTCCGCCAGCAGGATCTCGGCGGCCCAACGGGTGCTCCGGCCGACCACCTTGGGGCAGTCGCCACCCGCTCCCTTCCTCACGTCCCGGCACAGGACCGTTCCGTAATGCTCCTTGTAGTGCGCGTAGAGGCGGTGGGTCAGGCGGTGCGACAAGTCCGTCCCCCCGGTGAACCCCTTCTCGGTGCGGGTCCGGCCGGTGAGGTAGCCCAGGATCATGGCGGCCCCGGTGAACGCACCGCAGTTCTGGACCGCTACGGGGGTGGACCCGCCGTCGAGCGCACAGGCGGCGCGGAACAGGCTCTTGTCTTTCGGCACGAAGGGCAGCGTGTCCTGCAAGGCCGCCAGCGTGCACTGGGCGCAGCCGCCGAACTTCCCCTCGTACTGGTGACCGAGGTCGTAGGCGCGCCGGATGAGGGCCTCCGGGTCGCCGTCGATCGCGATGTGGTCGCCGTTCTTGAGGATGCGTTCTGGTGGGACGGCGGGGGGTGCCTCGGCCCGGGCGGTCTCCCGGCCGACGAGCAGCGAGCCCAAGACCCCGGCCATGCCGACGAGCCAACGCCGGCGGGTCGGCGCCCTCGGGCAAACCAGAGTGGAACGGACCGGATCGGTCATCGGCATCGCCTCCTTTGCGTGCTTCTCGTCCAAGCGAACCGCCGCGTGGGAACGTGCGATGTAGAGGCCGCTTGGTATACTCCAGGATAGCGAGTAAATCAAAGGGATATGTTCGGAAGACGGGGGGTGTTTTTATTGCGGATTTCGGATTGCGGATTGCCCTTCGAGAGCCTCAGGGCCCTGAGCAAGGTCGAAGGGCGGATTGAACGGCGAAAGGCAAAAGCACTGTTTGCACGGCGAGATCCCTCGGCTGCGCTCGGGATGACAGACGCACAACCACGGTGAAAGAGTTGACCGCGTGCGGCACGAGGGATAGAGTGGCAAGTATAATTTCGGATTTTGGATTTCGGAGTTTGGATTGAACGGCGAACAGCAGTGAACACGGGCAACGAAATCGAAATACGCGTGGCGCGGGCCTCGGAAGCGGGGCGTGCGGCGGAGGCGTTTCTGCGGATGCCTCCGACGGCCGGCGAGTCGCCCGGCGCGGCGGGCCTCGTTCAGGCAAACCCCGAGAAGCAGGTGATCGCGCTTCGGGGCGAACGCATCGTCGGATCCTGCGTCTGGGTACCCGGGGCGGGCCGATGCGCGACGGTGGTGGCGCCGCGGCTGGCGGAATGGGACGAGGAAGTTGCGTCGCGGCTGATCCAGGGCGCGGCGTCGGCCGCGGCTGAGGCCGGCGCGCGGTTCATCCAGGCGGTCGCGGAACCGGAGGGGCGAAGCCCGCTGGCCCGCGCGATCGCCCGCGCGGGGATGGAACGGCTGGCGGTGCTGGCGTACCTGAGGCGAAAGGTGACGGCGGCGGACGCGCGGACGGCGGGGCCGAAGGGAATCGTCTGGAAGCGCTGGACGGCGTGGCGTCGGCGGAAGTTCGCGCGGACCATCGCGCGGACGTACGAGGGGAGCCTGGATTGCCCGGCGATGGCGGGGCTGAGAACCGCTGACGACGCGCTGGCGACGCACCGTGCGACGAGCGTCTTCCGGGCGGGGGCGTGGCACCTGGCGATGGAGGCCAGAGCCGGCCACGGCACGAGCCGTACCCGTGCCAGGGAGGCGGTCGGCGTCGTCCTCACCAGCGCGGTCGAGGGGCGCGGGGACCTTGTGTACCTGGGCGTGGTGCCGGAGGCGCGGGGGCGGGGCATCGGGCGGGCGCTTCTCGGGCAGGCGATCCGGGACACGGCGCGGATGGGCCTCCCGGCGCTGGGAGTTGCGGTGGACACGGAGAACGCGCCGGCGTGGCGGCTGTATGCGCGGGCGGGTTTCAAGGAGGTTCGTCGGCGGTTGGTGTTTTTCGTGCCGAGGGAGAGGCTCTCGATTGCGGAATGCGGATTGAACGGCGTACGACACGGCACGCGCTAAGCCGCAAGCGGCGCGGCAAGGCGGTAGCGGTCGTCGCGGCGTTCGACGAGGCCGTCGGATTCGTGCGCGAGGAGCGCATCGCGGATTTCTTCTTCGGAGTAGAAGCGTCGCTTGCCGGGCCAAGCGAGGATGTTCCGCACGGTAAGGCCGGGGCCGGTCGGATCAGCGTCGGTTTTCTTTTCGTCGGCGTGGGCGGCGAGGCATTTTAGAACGTCTTCGCGCGAGAGGCGATGGATGCGTCCGGGCGATTCATAAAGCGAGCCGACGAACCGCTCGACGCTCGTATAGTCCGGAAAGCGGGCGCCGATAAAATCGCGGACCTGAAGGACGCCTTCACGATCGGGCTGGAGGCGTCCGGCGAGGTGCGCCTCGACGCACAAGAGGCCGACGGAGCGCATGATGCGTTCGGCGGCCTGGTCGGCGTTGAGGGCGGCGTCGGCGGTCCAGAGGAATTTTAAGCCTGCCATGGCGACGCGGAGTGCGCGCCCCTCCCCTGCCCCCTGAGGCGTCACTTCGAACGCGCCGACGAAGGGGTCCAGATCAGCGGCAGCGCCGGCGCCGAGGAAACGGACGCGTTGGGCTTTACCGGCGGTTTCCAGCGTGAGCGTATCGCGTCCGTTCATGCGGACCTCCAAACTGAGCACCGCGCCAGGCGCACGGCGCGCGCTCGCCGTTGGCTCGCGGCTAAGCGTGAACGGCACAAAACGCGCCGCGCCCACCTTCGTCCCGGCGCGCCGGGACTTCGGCGGGCAAGCAAGCGGGGCGCGCTCGCCGTTGGCTCGCGGCTAAGCGTGAACGGCACAAAACGCGCCCCGCAAGCGGGGCGGCTAAACGATTACGCGACCGTCACGTCCTTGCAGAGATACACGTCCTGGACAGCGTTGAGGAGTTTGATGCCGTCGGCCATGGGTCGCTGGAAGGATTTGCGTCCGGTGATGAGTCCCATGCCTCCGGCGCGTTTGTTGACGACGGCGGTGCGCGTGACCTGGGCGAAGTCGTCGGCGCCGGACGCGCCGCCGGAGTTGATGAGTCCGGCGCGGCCCATGTAGCAGTTGACGACCTGCCAGCGTGTCCACTCGATGGGATGGTCGGTGCAAAGTTCGTCGTAAACGCGTTTGTGCGTGCGGCCGAACTTTTTTTCCTTGGTCGAGAGGGCGAGATAGCCGCCGTTGCAGGCGGGGGCCTTCTGTTTGATGATGTCGGCCTCGAGCGTGACGCCGAGGTGATTGGCCTGTCCCGTGAGGTCGGCGGCGAGGTGGTAGTCGGCCTCTTTGGTTTTGAAGGCATCGTTGCGGAGGTAGCACCAGCAGACGGTGAACATGCCGCGCTGGTGGGCGCGGCGGAAGGCGTCGGAAACTTCCTGGAGTTGTCGCCGGCACTCGGGGCTTCCCCAGTAGATGGTGGCACCGACGGCGGCGGCGCCCATCCAGTAGGCCTGGTCGACCCGGGCGAACATCGTCTGGTCATAGAAATTGGGATACGTGAGGAGTTCGGAGTGATTGAGTTTGACGATGAAGGGGATTTCGTGGGCGTACTTGCGAGAGACGGCGCCTAGGACGCCGAGGGTGGAGGCGACGGCGTTGCATCCGCCCTCGATGGCGAGGCGGACGATGTTCCCGGGGTCGAAATAGACGGGGTTGGGGGCGAAGGAGGCGGCGGCGGAATGCTCGATGCCCTGGTCGACGGGGAGGATGGAAAGGTACCCCGTGCCGGCGAGGCGGCCGTGGTTGAAGAGTCGGCGCAACTGATTGAGCACCGCGGCGGGGCGATCGCTCTGGGCGACGACGCGGTCGACGAAGTCGGGGCCGGGCAGGTGCAGTTGTTCCTTAGGGATGCCGCGGGCCTTGTAGGCGAGGAGTTCGTCGGCTTCCTGGCCGAGGTATTTTCGGATCGAGTCGATGGCGGGCATGAGCGGGCTCCCTTTCGCGAACGGTTCCCCGAGAAGGTCGGGATGCGACCCGTTGACTATACGTTGGCGCGGCAGGGCGCGTCAAGCGGGGAGCGGCGGGTCGCGGGGGGCGCAAAAAGAAGCCGGGGCTGCGCGATGCGCAACCCCGGCGTGGGAATCAACTCCGGCGGCCACCTACTCTCGCCCCGAAGGACTACCATCGGCCGGAACGGGCTTAACGGCTGTGTTCGGTATGGGAACAGGTGTGGCCCCGTCCGTGATGCCACCGGAAAAACTCGATAGCGCCTGTCGCACTGGCGGGTAAACTGCCAGTGCCACCCTGCGCTCGATATTTACTTGTCAACGGAACGCGCTCGCCTTCGGCTTGCGGTTAAACGCAACGGCGCGCGTCGCGTCAAGGCGGAAACATAACGGACGCTAAGCCGCAAGCGGCAAGCGCGGCGGGTAACGGGGTTCGCGCATGGCGAACCGATCGTCGGGTTGCGAATAGCGGCAAAGTTTGAAGCGTGTGAGTCGCGGTTGTGAAAGACAAGGATTAATGTGGTCAAGTGTTTGGCCATTAGTACCGGTCGGCTGAAGCCCTTTCGGGCCTTACACGTCCGGCCTATCAACCTGGTGGTCTACCAGGGGCCTCTCTCCCGACGAATCGGGAATGGATACCTGGTCTTGAGGAGGGCTTCACGCTTAGATGCCTTCAGCGTTTAGCCTTTCCGTGCTGGGCTACCCTGCACTGCGGCTGGCGCCACAACAGGTACACCCTCGGCACGTGCCTCCGAGTCCTCTCGTACTAGGGAGACGCCCTCTCAAGTATCCTCCGCCCACGGCAGATAGGGACCGACCTGGCTCACGCCGGTCTGAACCCAGCTCGCGTAACACTTTAATCGGCGAACAGCCGAACCCTTGGGACCTTCTCCAGCCCCAG
>Ga0307380_10002927_pt1 | contig 23944 bp, 18 predicted proteins | sample UN3MG_FD_202239 | JGI IMG/M metagenome (GOLD analysis project Ga0307380, IMG submission 202239) | Soil microbial communities from Risofladan, Vaasa, Finland - UN-3 | ecosystem: Environmental > Terrestrial > Soil > Coastal area > Acid sulfate soil | place: Finland: Risofladan, Vaasa | collected... | reverse complement strand
GCAGCATACCGGAAACAGGCGATCTGAGCGCCGCAAAAAAGTTATCTGGCGATCAAGAGAGGCAGAAAACAATTAAAGGGATACGAGGTTTAACTTCATAATTCCCTGCAGCTTGCTGCAGGGTTACGACATAGTTCCTCCCCCTTGATGGGGGAGGTTAGGTGGGGGTGATAAAATGTTTGGTCACCCTCCCCTTTATCCCCTCCCATTAAGGGAGGGGACTTTGACATTGGATACCCTGCAGCTTGTCGAAGCGAAGAGTAGATCCCGACAGATCGGGGCTGCAGGGTGGTTCATTACACACAGTCCAGAATCTTCCCTCGGCAATAATGATAGGATGTATTGTTCGAATGACGGGTGGTTCTTGTATACTGAAAAATAATGGCTTTCGCCTGCTCGGAGAAGATAAGCCCTGGTGCCAGTGCTAAAGCGTCCGGCAGGGGACCATATAGCGGTAAAAGGCTTTCATGGCTAAACTCATCAAACGCTGTTTTATTGGCTTAGGGATTGTTTTCGGTTTGATTTTCCTCTTGCTCGTGGGGGCATACCTCTATCTTCAGACCGGGCACGCCCAGAACTTCATCCAGGGAAAAATCAAGGCACAGATCCCCGGAACGATTTCCTGGGAGGGGTTTCGTCTCTCGCCGCTTCAAGGCCTTTTCGTCTTCCAAAACCTGTCCCTCAAAGATCCGTCCGGCGAGGCTTTTGTCCACATCGACCGTGCCTCAGCAAATATTGCCTGGACCACGCTCCTTAAGGGAGATCTTACCGTTGCGGAATTGATTTTGGAGAAGCCCCGGGCAGTCCTCCGGGTGAACAAGAGGGGAGAGCTCAACCTGATGCGTGCACTTACCCGTCAAGAACACGGGGACCCGGTGCGAAAGGAGGGCTCAAAGAAGAGAAAGGGCGTGGGTATTCCAATCCGCATTGCATTCAGGTCCCTCAAGCTCGTACAGGGCACCATTTCTTATGAGATGCTTTCCCCCCAGGCGAAGGTCCTAACCGAGGGGGTCGATTTCACCGCTGAGGGAAACCTCTTGAGCCGAAAGGCAAAGGCAACCCTCCACATCGGCAGGGGACGGATAGAGAGCCGTGAAGTCCGCACCGATTTCGCTCAATGCACCATTGAAGGGATGGTCAGGCGGGATCGAATAGATCCCTTTGTTTTCGAAGCACATACCACGTCATCAAAGCTCAAGGCCTCAGGAAGTATAGACGACATCTTCGGTACGCCGGTGTTTGACCTCTCCCTTGAAGCAGCCGTTGCCCTGCCGGAGCTTCGTAAAGCCCTCGCCCTGAAGCCGGCATTAACGGGAGACCTTGCAGCTCACGTAACGGCACGAGGCAGCCTGGATAACCCCGAATTAGATCTGAGTTTTGACTGGCGAAAAGCACTGCTTCGGGGACACCGGATTGATCGGATCAACGCCGATCTTAGTTTAAGAAACCGGCTTTTGACCCTGAAGAATATGCGGGTCAATGGTGCTTCCGGAGATCTCCGGCTCCGCGGCGATATCGATCTCCACAAGGCCTTTACTGAGGGGCTCCTCGCTTCCAAAAGGGATCTGGAGGCGATCTCCTACAAGCTCTTCCTGGAAACACAGGACATACGGCTTGACCAATTCTTCGGCGTCGCTCACAGGAAATGGACCGGGACCGTGAGCTCCAGCCTTTTCCTGAGCGGGCGCGGGATCTCACCGCGAACCCTTTCCGCAGATATTGTACTGGAGCTCGCTGCACAGGGACTGACTGCCGATCAACTCCCAAGGCCGGTCGATGTCCGTATGAAGACTGAGGCGAGCCTCAAGGAGGGCAGTGCGACCTTCAAAGGGCTTGAAGCAACCTGGGGCGACTTCATGGTTCGCTCGGAGGGCAGCATTGATCTCTTCTCTCAGGCGATAACGGCAGGAGTGACCGCAGGCACCCCAAATGTCAACGGGATACTCTCGTCCCTCGGGTTACACGGCGTCTCCGGAGAATGCGAAATCAAAGGCGACATTTCCGGTTCACTAATGAATCCGCTCTTCAAATTTTCCTTACAGGGAACCGGGCTTCGTTTTAAGGATATAACAGCCGGAAATGTCCGGCTCAGTGCGAGCTTGGACCAATCGGGAAGCTTCAAGATCTCCAGGCTTACGCTCGAAAACCGGGGCGCTCTTGTGCAAGGGCATGGCTCTGTCAAGGTCTTTAGCGATGCTACTTTCAAACTTGAACCGGAGCCCGCTTTCACCTTCTCCGCGGTGCTTAAGGATATCGATCTAAAGGACTTTGTACGAAAAGAGCGTGCACGCGGTACACTCGAGGGAGAAGTTGCACTCAGGGGAACGCTCAAGGCAATCGAGGCAACCGGTTCTTTGCGGGGCAAAAACCTGTCGGTGCAGGCGTTCCGTCTTGGTGATTCTGAGGCTGAGCTCCGGTTCTCCGAGGGAAACATCTCTCTAGACCGGCTGCAGATTCGCAACGGAAACTCGCTCCTCCGTGGCTCCGGAACCGCTCACGTTCTGGAAAAGAATACGCTGCAATGGCACCCGGATCCCCCCTTCACCCTTGATATACAGGGAGACACCCTTTTCGTTGAAGACTTTGTCGACACGCTCAAAGGAAAGCTATCACTGAAGGCCCATATCGAGGGCAGCATGAAGCGGCCTAAGGGAACGGTCAGCCTCCGTGGAACCAACGTGGATACCGGCATCCAGCAGTTCCAAGAAATCAGGCTTGTGGCGACACTCGATGGCCAAAGGGTATGGATCAACCCCCTGCAGGCATTTGTGGCACCGGGCGAATTGATCGAGGGCACCGGGTGGTTTACCGCTGAAAGGGAGTATCAGATCGCCCTGGTATCAAGGGGGGTTTCTCTGCGCAATATCGACAAGATTCGTGACCAGGAAATCGCACAAGGAAGGATTCACTTCAATGTCTCGGGGCATGGCACACTCGGCGATCCCCGGCTTAAAGGAGAGGTGTACCTTAAGAATGTACAGTTCAAGGGCAAATCGTTTGAGGACTTTCAGCTCCATCTTGATCTTCATGACCAGGTGGTACGGATTGCTGGAAAGCTGAACTTCGACATCAACGCGTCACTCAATTTACAGACGAAGCTCTTTGCAGCATCTCTTCTCCTTGATGAGACCGACCTTGAGCCTTACTTCAAGCTCGCAGACCGGGGCCAACTGAGCGGAAGGGCAACGGGAAAGATCGAAGCCAGTGGAAACGCACAATCAATCCATACGATCAGAGGCCATGCCGATTTCTCCAAATTGGATCTGTTTTTCAAAGAAACCGAACTCATTCGGACCCGTGAACTCAAGATGTCTCTCGCGGATGAAAAATTGGTGATCCCTGGAATAAAACTGCTCCTCCTGAAGGAAGGGCAGCTTGAAATTAAAGGAGAAGGTAAACTCAATGGGCCGATAGCCCTCCAGGCAGAGGGGAGCATCCCCTTGCCTGCGGTAGGGCTCTTCGTTGCCGGGCTCCCTGATCTGGCGGGAGATGTTTTTCTTTCCGCAGCCATTGGAGGGACGTGGCCTCACTTCGATGTCCAGGCAGACCTTGAGCTCAAGCAAGCGAGTTTCACCGTCCCAACCCTACTACAAAAAGTCGACAATATAAATGGCAAAATCCATATTACCCCGCAGGAGATCACGATCGATCGACTAGAGGGCCGGGTTGATACCGGTAACTTCAGCCTGGCAGGAAAGGTCGCCCTGAGGGAGCTTCGGCCTTTCGACGCATTCGTGACGCTGAAGGTGGCCGCACTCCCCGTCCGTGTCCCTGAGGTTCTGGATATGGTCTTGAATGCGGAACTAAACGTTCAGGGGACGCCAGAAAAATCCACGGCCCAGGGAGAGGCCGTTATTCTTGAAGGTACCTATCACCGAGATATGGGCTTGAGCTCCCTGTGGGTTTTCGGAGAGAAGAAACGGGAAGAGGCTCCCCTGCCCAAGGAGATAACCCTGCCCTATCTCAAAAATATGACCTTAGATATCTCCCTGAGGGGGCGCGCCCCCTTCGTCGTGGACAATAACCTCGCTCATTTGGAGATCAGTCCTGACTTACGTCTTTCCGGGACGGTGAACAACCCGGTTATCCTCGGTCGTGCAACCGCTGAATCCGGTACAGTCATCTTTCGAAACAAAACATTTGTCGTCAAGAAAGGCGTGATTGACTTTTCGAATCCCTATAAGATCGAACCTGCCCTCGATATTGAGGGCGAGACCCAGATCCGAAAGTGGACGATACATCTGGCCGTCTCCGGCACCCCCGACAAGCTCTCCTTTGAACTGACCTCTGACCCCCCGGAAGAGGAAGGAGACCTCTTATCACTTCTACTTGTTGGCAGAACCACTCAGGAGCTCATCAAGGCCGAGGGGGGAAGTACTCAATCCCCGGCACAAATGCTCGCCGGGCTCATCTCCGCAACGTTCGGGGAGGATATCAAAAAAGCCACCGGGCTGGATATCCTCGACCTTGAAACTGAGGGTCAGGAGGAAGAGCAGGTCTCCGATCATGTGAAGGTAACCATCGGCAAGGAACTCTCAAAGCGCATGACGCTCAAATACGCGGTGGAATCCAAGGAAGGAGAGATGAGCCAGCGCGCCATTGCCGAGTATAAGCTCCTGGAAAATATTTTGATGAGCGGCTTTCAGGATAGCGAGGGGATGTTTGGCGGGGAGTTATTCTTTAGGCTCGAGTTTCGCTAGGAAGCGTTAAGAGAGATATGCAACTGAGACAGCACCTTTTTATCGGCCACCTCATGGTGTTCTTTCTGCTAGGTTTTCCAGGCGCCCTTCCCGCAAGCAATGCTCATTCGGAAGCCAACGCCCCGGATGCACCACCAGCCCCCGCCCCCCTTATCTCCCAAATCCTTTTTGAGATTCCGGGTTTCCAGCAACGAGAAGCCACGTTGAAGGAACTCGCACAAGACTGTATCTTTCTTCGAAAAGGAGATCGGTTTTCCCTTGCCTTGCTTCAGGAATCCATTCAGGCATTGAAGCTCTCCAAGTGGTTTCGGGAAGTTGACGTCGATTCGAGAGAAGAGGAGGAAGGGATTGCGCTCCTCTTTCGGCTGGAGCCCTTTCGATTGATCAAAGATATCACGATCTCCGGCGAGTTTCCGCTTTTTGAGCGGGAAATAGTAAAGGTGATGACCGTATATGTCGGCGACACATACATCCAGGAAGAGGTCCCCAAACAGGTAGGGTTGATCGCGGAGCTCTTCAGGCGGGAAGGATTTGCCGCGCCAAAGGTGGAGGTAACGGCACAAGAAGACCCTGGAGACGGCAATTTCGTCCTGCACGTAAAAATCAATAAAGGCCCGCATCTCACCCTGGCACAGCTCGAAATAACCGGGAATCGAGCGTTTTCAGATACAACGCTCAAATCGAAGATGAAAACCTGGCGTTCCTCCTTGCTCCAGGGGAAGTCGGGACGCTTTGTCGCAAGAGAGCTCGACGAGGACATCAAGAATCTGATCAAATATTACAGAACCCAGGGATATCCTGACGCCGTAATCGACTTTAAGATGAGGGAATCGTCCACGGCCAAGAGCGTGTCTGTCTCGGTAACGGTTAATGAAGGATTTCGCTATGAGGTCGAATTCATTGGAAATGAAGCGTTTCCGGATGCCACCCTTACCAAAGATCTGGTCTTTTACAGGGAGGGTAATAAGAACGATTTTGGCCTGAGAAAGAGTGTAAGGGACATTAGAAAACGCTATCGCATGGCAGGGTTTCTTGAAACCCGAGTGAAGGTGGAAGACAAAATGAAGGCCGAAGGCGATAAAAGGATTCGCATGCTCCGTTTTGTTATCGACGAGGGGCCCTGTTCAATTGTCAATTCGATCGAGATCAGGGGCAACCAGGCCTTTAACGAAGAGAAGATAAAAAAGCAGATGCTTACTCGACTGCCGGCGCTTGGTGAAAAGGGGATATTGGTGCCTGAAACGCTGGAGGATGATCTGAATGCAATCAAGTCCCTCTATCGAAAACAGGGCTATATGGATGCCGAAGTCAGGCACGAGCTCACGTGGAGTGATGACAAAAGGAGTGTCGCGATTACCGTGATCATCGAGGAGAAGGTGCAGACCCTTGTCTCTTCGGTGAAGATAACCGGAACCACAGTTCTTTCAGAGGAGGAGGCATACAAGCCGCTTGTTCTCAAAGAGGGGGAGCCCTTTCGAAACTATATGATTAAAAGTGATGAAAACGCCATATCAGCCTTGATTGCTGAAAAAGGGTACCCCCACGTCACCGTAAAGGGAGAGGTATCGATCAGCGAGGATAGGTCGAGGGCCCAGTTGATCTACCATGTAACCGAGGGGCCTTACGTTGAGATGGGACGGGTGTACTACAGGGGAAATTTTAGAACAAAGGAAACGATACTCCAAAGAGAACTGGAAATGGCGCCGGGAGAACCCTTCTCCCCCACCAAGTTGATCCGGGGACAACGAAACATAAGAAATCTGGGGATTTTCAGTTCTGTTCGATTCAGGGCGTTCGGCCTTAAGGAGAAAAGAGAGAAGGTTCATCTCCTTGTGGATATTGAGGAAAAGAAACCCTATTTCATCCAGGCAGGTGGCGGGTATGAAACTAATAGGGGATTTTATCTCAGTGCAAGGTCTGGAGACCGCAATCTCCTTGGCACCAACAAGGACGCTTGGATAGCCGGGGAATTGAGCCAGATCGGCTATCGTGGCGAGCTGGGAATCACGGAACCAAGGCTTTTCGGGAGCCGTATCGCCACGAGCTTTGGCCTCTTTTCAGAGCGAAGGGAGGAGTTCAACCAAGACTTCGGGACAAAGGCCCTCGGCTCCTCTATTGGTTTTTCCAGAGAATGGCTCTACCACACCGCGCCGAGCCTGAACTTCCGATTCGAACAGAGGGAGCAGTACCGGCGGGATGCGCTTGAAGACGCCGCAACCGCTGAAGACGATGTGTTCCAGCCGAGAAGTATTCTGGTGACTACGCCCTCGATACGCTACGATACAAGGGATTCCTTTATCCGTCCGCGAAAGGGCATCTTTTCCTCTTTGTCCGTAGATATCTCCAAGGGACTCCGCAACTCCCTTGATGACTTCTTCAAATACCGCTATGATCTCAGGCTCTATCTGTCCCCTCTTCCTAGGCTTACCTTTGCCTGGCTCGGCCGCGCAGGGTACATTGATCCATTTGGAGCGGCGGAGAGGGTTCCGGATGACCAGCTTTTTTTTCTGGGTGGAACGTCTGATGTACGGGGGTTTAATGAGAACCTCCTCTGCTATGACGCAAACGGGAACCCGGTAGGGGGTCGTTCTGCACTGGCGGGGAGCATGGAAGCACGGATCGATCTCGGCCGTAAGTTCGAACTCGCGCTCTTCTACGACGTGGGCCGTATAAGCAACACCTATACAGAGAGCGTTTCGGCTAAGACACGCTCTTCAGTGGGAATAGGCTTACGGTACATCACGCCGATTGGCCCCATCGGCTTTCTTTACGGAATGAAGCTTGACCCGGAGGAAGGCGAAAGTTCCGGGAGGTTTCATCTTTCGGTAGGATATACGTTTTAGGCCATCCAAGTCTGATGGTCTCGTAAAAAGTCGTCACTCCGGTGAAAACCGGAGTCCAGGACCTCTGTAACTAACTGAAAAGACTGGATTCCGGCTTTCGCCGGAATGACGGAAAATAGTCATTTCCGACTTTTTACGAAGTCATCAAGTCTGGATACTGCAAATAGAGCCGTATTCTGCAGACTTCCTTTATGACAGCTTGTCAATGTCCTCTCTTCTTCCCAAGACGATGAGGATGTCCCCCTCCCTCACCGTATAGCGGTCGGTGGGATTGATAATCGCCTCTTCCGGTTCCCGTTTTTTGACCGCAACCACATTCAAGTTGTACTTGCCCAACAACTCCAGCTCACCAAGGCTCTTGCCAATGAAGCTTTCAGGGGGAGCAACCTCGGTAACAGAGTACTCGGGCGAAAGGGGAAAATAATCGAGGATATTGGGAGACGAAAGGCTGTTAGCCAATTTCACGGCGGTGTCACGCTCCGGAAAGACGATTGCCGTAGCTCCGACTTTCTCCAATGCCCTGCCGTGATCTTCGTTTATAATCTTCACAATGATGTTCTCGACACCTAACTCCCTTAGAAAGAGGGTCACCAGTATGCTGGCGCTGAGATTCTCCCCCAGGCTTACGACCACACCGTCCATATCTTTGAGATCGGCAGTCTCCAGGATAGACTTATCCGTTGCATCAGCAATGATGCACTGGGAAGAATGGGCTTGGGTCTTTTGAGCCCTCTCCTTGTTGCGGTCGATCCCGAGGACCTCATCGCCATTTTCAAAAAAGGTTTTAGCGACATTGAAGCCAAAATTGCCCAAGCCAATCACAGCAAATTTACCCACAGTTTCCTCCTTATCCTACCATAATGTTTTCCTCGGTATATTGAAATCGGCTTTCCTCACCCCGCCTCGCAAGCGCAAAGGCCAGTGTGAGCGGACCAAGTCGTCCCACAAACATGGTGATGATGATAGTTATCTTGCTCAAAGGGGTGAGAGTTGTCGTGGCCCCGGTGGAGAGCCCGACCGTACCAAAGGCGGAGATGGTCTCGAATAAGAGTTCCAAGAAGAGACCTCTGGTCTGAGGGTGGGGCGCAATTCCTCCCTGGGAGATGTTTAAGAGAATCAGGACCAGCGTTACCACGAGAAGGGAGCTCACCAGAAGAGTGATGGATCGGGTGACGGTTTCCTTAGGAAGGGTCCTTTTAAACACATTGACCTCAGAGCGACCTAAGAAGCGGTTCCAGGCGATGAAAAAGAGGATTGCAAGGTTGGTGGTCTTAACCCCACCTCCACAAGAACCTGGCGAGGCCCCTATGAACATGAGGATCACGAAGATAAAGAGCGTGGCATCACTCAGCTGCCAGAAGTTGACGGTGCTAAATCCGGCTGTCCGAGCGGTAACCGATTGAAAAAGGGAGATGAGTAGACTACTTTTTAGAGGGAGTCCCGCTAAGGTATTTTTCTGCTCAAACAGAAAGAAGAGCAATGTCCCGGCAACAATCAAAATAGCTGAGGTTGCCACAACAAGCCTCGTATGAAGGGAAAGAGGTGATCCGCGTTCCGCCTTCCTCCTGAGCTGGTGCAAGACGAAAAACCCAATACCTCCCAAGGTAATCAAAGAGATCATCGTAAGATTGATTATCAGATTACTCTGATAGACGATGAGGCTCTTTTCAAAGAGAGAAAAGCCTGCGTTACAAAAGGCCGATACGGAGTGGAACACGGAGAGATACAACGCTGCTCCAAAAGGGTAATACGGCAGCCATCCCACAAACAACAGACACGTTCCGATAATCTCAAGAACCGCAGCATATATGAGCACCATTTTTACGATGTGAAATATATCCCGCACTGGAGAATAGGTGAGGGTATCCCGGACCGCCATCCTGTCCCGAAGAGAGATATCCATTCCAAGGAGATGGTAAAAGAACACCGAGAAGGTCATAATTCCCAGCCCTCCCACCTGGATAAGGCACAGGATCACCCCCTGGCCCCAGTGAGTAAAATACCCACCCGTGTCAACAACAATAAGGCCCGTGACACAAACCGCTGAGGTGGCCGTAAAGATGGCATCGAGGAGACTGATGCTGCCTGTTTTGCTGGCCCACGGAAGCGTGAGGAGGGCGGTTCCCACGCAGATGAGAGCGGCAAAACCCAGGATCAGGGTCCGCTGTGGGGTGAGAAAGGAGACAACGTAACTCTTGAAGGTCCTGTGTGTCCTCGCCTCCATCAGCCAGCCAGCTTCTTTCGGTTCATAGTCGTGCTCTACTCAAGCCCTTGCCCCGTTACGGCACCAGCCCGTTTTGATCTGAACAGTCAAGCCCGCCACGCAATTGCGTAAGGTACCATTAGCGGGTCAGAATCACAACCCTTTTGCCAAGCAGGGTATTGTATTCCACCGGCCATCTCTCTGAAAATCAAAGCCCTTTTCAGGTCAAACAAACACTTCATTTCTTCTCCTGAGTCACAACTGTCTGAAAAGAAACATAGCCGGGGAGGCTTCAATACCAAGAGCACCAAATAGTGTCAGCATTTGAGGGTCATGAAGTCTTTTCTGCCGTGACTGGCGGGAGGCCGCTGTCCTTTTCACGGCGTATCAATGGGGGAAGCCGCAGCTCCTTCGCTCCTTTGGAGCGGGGGAGAATGCGGAGGGGGCAAGACTCCCCCGTTGATACGTCGTAGAAAAGACCAGGCCGGGAGCCTTGGAACAGAAGAAAAGACCTCATGACCATCTCACAGCATTGTCGGTCATTCCCAATGCGGAAGATAATATGCTCTCGTCGATAAGCGCAAAGGTTGCAAGCAGTAATTGTTCTATGTATACTGGATTAGTATAAATGGTAAGACAAGAGACCTTGGCATAAAAGATGATGGCCCGAATGGCGGAAAGCGATTTGGGCCGCCAAAAGATAATTTCCACCTCTTTCACCATGCTCTCATTCTCTCCAACCATGAGAGAGGGAGGAGGCGAGTCGACCCTTGCGAATTCCAAGTGCATCATCTCAGTTGATGAGCGTTTACAAAGGTAGCACGGAGAATCAAGAGATCGAATTAATGAAAACACAGAGTGAGGCAAATACCTCCAACCAGGGTGTGGTGCTTTCGATGCGTGGGAGCGTGATTGACGCATATTTTCCCATGCGTCTCCCCTCGCTCAACAATGTATTACGGGGAGGTAAGGATAAGAGCATCGTCATTGAGGTCTTGACTCACCTCGACTCAAAAACCGTTCGAGGTATCGCATTAACATCTACGCAGGGCCTGGCCCAGGGTGCATCGGTGCACGATGTAGGTTATCCTCTTAAGGTGCCTGTTGGTAAGCGGTTGCTCGGCAGGATGTTCAATGTGTTTGGGGAGACGATCGATGAGAAAAAGGCCATAAAGGGTGGGGAATGGCGTGTTATTCACCAGGACCCCATTCCTCTGGATCGACAGTCCACCACATCGGAGGTCTTCACCACCGGGATAAAGGCTATAGATGTACTCACCCCCTTGGAGCGCGGCGGCAAGGGGGGCCTATTCGGCGGTGCAGGTGTCGGGAAAACAGTACTCATCATGGAGATGATCCAGAATGTCGTGGGTCAGCATGAAGGGGTCAGCCTGTTTTGCGGCATTGGAGAAAGGAGCCGAGAAGGCGAGGAGCTTTACCGGGAGATGAAAGAGGCTGGTGTACTGGATAACACGGTTATGGTCTTTGGTCAGATGAATGAGCCTCCTGGCGCCAGGTTTCGTGTTGGTCATGCAGCGCTCACCATGGCCGAATACTTCAGGGATGACGAGCAGCAGGATGTGCTGCTTCTTATCGATAACATCTTTCGGTTTATCCAGGCCGGCATGGAGGTATCAGGACTGATGGGGCAGCTTCCCTCGCGCCTGGGATATCAGCCCACCTTGGGCACCGAACTGGCAGAGCTTGAGGAGCGTATTTGCAGTACCGCCACGGGAGCGATCACATCGGTGCAGGCTGTGTACGTGCCTGCAGATGACTTTACTGATCCCGCGGCGGTTCATACATTCGGCCACCTGTCTGCCTCTATCGTGCTTTCACGAAAAAAGGCAAGTGAAGGATTATATCCCGCCATCGATCCCCTGCAATCGGGCTCCAGTATGTCGGTTCCCACCGTGGTTGGAGAGCGGCACTACAGTATTGCCCAGGAGATACGCAAAACCCTGGCTAACTACGAAGAATTGAAGGATATCATCGCCATGCTTGGCATGGAGGAGATCTCTCAAGCCGACCGCCAATCTGTTCGTCGAGCCCGCAGGCTGGAGCGATTTCTCACACAGCCCTTCTCCGTGACGGAGCAGTTTACCGGTTACAAAGGATGTACGGTGGACCTGAACGATGCCCTTGACGGGTGTGAGCGTATCTTGAACGATGAATTTTCCGACTATCCGGAGAGATCATTGTATATGATCGGAAAGATCGAGGAAGCTAAAAAGGGATGAACCTAAAGGTCTTGCTTCCAACAGGGGTGCTCATAGAAGAGGAGGTCACCAAGGTGATCGCTGAGGCTCACAATGGCTTCTTCTGTCTCCTGCCTAAGCATGTGGACTTTGCTGCCGCCATTGTGCCGGGCATTCTGTCTTTTGAAACAGCCGGAGGTCGTGAAGAATTTCTCGCGGTGGATGAAGGAATTCTCATCAAGTGCGGCCAAGAGGTACTCGTATCCACGAGGAACGCAGTGCGGGGACCTGATCTGGGGCAGTTGAGGCGTACTGTGGAGGAAAGATTCAAGGTTTTGGACGATCGGGAGAAAACAGCCCGTTCTGCCATGGTCAAGATTGAAGCCGGTTTCGTCCGTCGCTTTCTGGAGATACAGAGACATGGCTAAGGAGACCCATACGAAAGACAGGGAGAACCAGGCGGGCAGGTTAATCGAAAAAATAGGCGATAAAGAAGATCGGAAAATGAAAGCCCGACAGGAAAAAGATCGTGGTGTCTGGTTCGGCTTGGGCATGTTTGGTCTTGTCGGGTGGTCGGTGGCCATTCCTACCGTGATCGGCATCGCCGTGGGAATCTGGATCGACGCAAAATGGCGCAGTTCGTATTCATGGACGCTGATGTTTCTCGTGATCGGCGTCATCGTAGGGTGCCTCAACGCGTGGTATTGGGTGAGGCGGGAGAGCAAGCGAGATTGAATCCCAATCGGTTCTCCTCCCAACGCGCTGGGTCGGGGACCGTAGCGGGATGGGTGTATTAACCCATATTTCTTCCTCGCTTGTGTTTCCTTTGAAGCAGGGGACGAAAACCCAAGAATCTGGGAATATAGTGACGGTTAATGTGCCTTACTTACTAATGGCATTTTTTGCGGGTCTCGGGGCGGGGCTGTTCTACTTCGGCGGTCTGTGGTGGACGGTGCGGCGGTTGCCTTCAGCACGGCAGCCGGCACTTCTCACGCTTGGCAGTTTCTTAGTGCGCACCGGCCTCAGCCTCGCCGCCTTTTATTTCGCGTCAGGAGGCCACTGGGAGAGGATTCTGGCAAGCCTGCTTGGTTTCATAATCGTGCGAGGCTTTCTGGTGCGCCGCATGCGCTCTTCTCCCGCGAAGACTACGACTAACTGAGGTAGGTGTCTATGGATATGAAGGCTATTAGCCCCGATCAGGTCATAATCTGGCAGTGGGGCGAAATCTCTTTGAACGCGACCATAGTGTTTACCTGGGTGGTGATGGGATTGTTGGTGCTTGTTTCCTGGCTGGTAACGCGAAGCCTCTCGTCTGAGATGCGGTTGTCACGGTGGCAAAACCTATTGGAGATCCTTGTCAAGGGTATGCAAGATCAAATCCGGGATATCAGCCACCAGGAACCGGGGATGTACTTGCCTTTTGTCGGTACCCTGTTTTTGTTTATTGCTGTATCCAATCTGCTGGGCATTGTGCCGGGTTATACGCCGCCCACCTCCTCCCTGTCCACCACGACTGCGCTGGCCGTCTGCGTGTTTGTTGCCGTGCCCTTTTATGGAATTTGGAATCGAGGTCTCTTGGGTTATTTGAAGCAATTTATTCAGCCGACTTTCTTTATGCTGCCCTTTAACGTCATGGGAGAGCTCTCAAGAACCCTGGCGCTGGCAGTGCGACTCTTCGGAAACATTATGAGCGGGACAAAGATTGTTGCGATACTCCTTGCGATTGCCCCACTGTTTTTCCCGATCATGATGCATGCTCTGGGATTGTTGACCGGATTGATTCAGGCATATATCTTTGCCATACTTGCGATGGTGTATATCGCGTCTGGAACGCGTGCCCGTCAAGACAAGGAGCAAAAACAGGAGAAAAAGCAAGAGGAGAAAGGAGAAAAACAACATGGATAGCATCAGTATAATCGGTATGGTTTCAGTCATCACGGCTGGCCTGACTACTGCTATTGGGTCAATCGGCCCTTCCCTGGGTGAGGGACGGGCCGTGTCGCAGGCCCTGGGTTCTATCGCCCAACAGCCGGACGAGACGAACAGCATCACCCGGACCCTGTTTGTGGGACTGGCCATGATAGAATCCACGGCCATCTATTGTTTTGTCGTCTCCATGATTCTGCTTTTTGCAAATCCCTTCTGGGATTATGTGGTAAAAAAGGCGGGAGGTTGATCCGTGCTCATCAATTGGTTTACCGTAATTGCCCAGATCGTCAACTTCTTGATTCTCGTTTTCCTGCTCAAGTACTTTCTCTATGACCGTATTGTCAAAGCTATGGACGAGCGTGAGCAAAGAATTCAGTTGCGACTAAAGGAGGCTGAGGAGAAAAAGCAAGAAGCGGAGCAGGAGGCGCGAAGTTATCTCGAAAAGAATCGCGATTTTGATGCGAAGCGGGAAGAGATGCTGGCCCAGGCAAGAAAAGAAGCAGACGCCCGACGAAAAGAACTCACCGAAGAGGCCCGCCTGGCAGTGACTAAGCAGCGGTCCGTGTGGTTGGAGACGATCCAGAGAGATAAGAAATCCTTCATTCAGGATCTTCGAAAGATGGCCGGCAGTCAGGTCTACACAATTGCCCGCAAGGCTTTCAGGGATCTCGCTGACGCCGGAGTGGAGGAACGCACCGTTGCGGTGTTTCTCGCGCAGATTCAGGGGATGACTAAGAAAAAGCAAGAGGGGCTGGCCGCTTCCATAAGAGAAGGAGGAAATGAGGTGGTCATACGGAGCGCCTTTGAGATCCCCGCCAAAATGCGCGAGAAGATCACAGGGGCATTGCACCGAGCCATTGCCGATGGCATTCAAGTACGCTATGAGGCAGCATCGGACTTGATTATGGGGATCGAGCTTAAGACCAGGGGCCGGAAGATTGCCTGGAGCCTGCAAGGCTACCTGGATACCCTGGAAGAACACGCCTTGCAGGCTTTGGAGGCAGAGGCACAACGGAAACCCAGCCGGGCCCCGGCAGAGCAAGGGGAAGCACCCAAACAAGAGCAGCCGCCCGACGCTAAGAGAGTGAAGCCCTAGAGAGTCAACGGAAAGCAGTCCAAAGAAACCGATGAGACCACAACCCAATGAATTAAATCAAACGCTGTCTCGGACCTTCAAGGTGCTGGACCGTGCGGTGAAGCAGTTCAGGCTCGAGCCGGAGGTCCAGGAGGTCGGTACGGTGACGTATGTGGGTTCCGGTGTGATCCGGGTGACTGGTTTGAGTGGCGTGCAATCGGAGGAACTCCTTCGCTTTCCTGGAGACCGAATGGGCATTGCCTTTAACGTGGATCGGACGGAGATCGGCGTGGTTATGTTGGATGAGATCGAGGGACTAGCGGCAGGCAGTGAAGTCCACCGTACGGGCCGGCTCATGGACGTCCCGGTAGGTGAGGAGTTGCTGAGCCGGGTTGTCGATGCACAGGGGCGCCCGCTGGACAACGGTGGGCCGCTTCGAATTTCAAGACGGCTTCCTGTGGAGCGACCAGCTCCTGCTATTATGAGGCGTGCTCCGGTCACGGTCCCTTTGCAGACGGGCCTCAAGGTTGTTGATGCCCTGATCCCCATAGGACGCGGCCAAAGGGAGCTCATTTTGGGCGATCGTCAGACCGGGAAAACCGCCATTGCCCTCGATACTATCATCAACCAGAAGGATAAGGACGTCATCTGTATTTACTGCTGCATCGGTAAGAGGGGGTCGGCAGTGGCACGGGTTATCGCTGACTTGCAGGCGCACGATGCCATGGAGTACTGTGTGGTGGTAGTTGCTATGGAAGAGGACCCTCCTGGCTCCATGTTTATTGCGCCCTATGCCGGGACGACCATGGCAGAATACTTTATGGAACAAGGGCGTGATGTCTTAATTGTTTTCGACGATCTGACGCGCCATGCGCGTTCCTATCGGGAACTTTCCCTCCTGTTGAGAAGGCCTCCGGGGAGGGAGGCATTTCCCGGGGATATCTTTTATATCCATTCACGACTCCTCGAGCGCTCAACCCATCTCCTGGATGAGTATGGTGGCGGCTCGTTAACTGCTTTGCCCATTATCGAAACCCAGGCCCAGGACCTGGCTGCCTATATCCCAACCAATCTCATCTCCATTACCGACGGTCAGATATATCTCTCCCCTGAATTGTTTCAAAAAGGAACCTTGCCCGCCGTAGATGTCGGAAAGTCGGTCTCACGCGTCGGAGGGAAGACTCAGCTGGCTGCCTACCGAGCTGTGGCTGGAGACCTGCGTCTTTCGTACTCACAGTTCGAGGAGTTGGAGGCATTTTCCCGTTTTGGCACTCGATTGGACGAAGATACCCGAAGAACCCTGGAGCGCGGGCGGCGAGTCAGGGAGGTTCTCAAACAACCACAATACGAACCCTTAGCAGTTTCTGAACAGATTGCTGTCCTTGTGGCTGTTAACGGAGGTGCTTTTGACGAGCTTCAATTGAAGGATTTGGCCGAGGCTCAGAGAAATGTTGAGAGACGTGTAAGGGAAGAACTCCGCGAACTCTGCGAGCGAATTGAGCGCGGTGAGAAACTCAGCAATGAGGACCTGAATGGCCTCCTGCGCGTTGCTCGAAGAGCCACGGGTTATAAAGAGAAAGAGGATCAAGATGCAGACGATCGAGGGCTTGAAGAAAAAGATCCAGAGCACCGAGGATCTCCTGTCGGTGGTGAAGACGATGAAGGCCCTGGCCGCGGTCAGCATTCGGCAGTATGAGAGAGCCGTGGAGTCGCTGAACGATTACAATAGAGCCGTAGAGATGGGTCTTCAAGTCGTTCTCCGCGACAGGCCACACTTCATGATCGGGGCACAACCTGCCCCCCACGATCGGTTGGGCACTGTTATCTTCGGCACCGACCAGGGCATGGCGGGAGCACTAAATGAGCAGGTCCTATCTTACACCATGGCTGCGTTAGACGATCTCAATGTCAAGCCTGAAGATCGGACGGTCATGGCCGTGGGCGAACGCATGATGGGTCTTCTTGAGGACACAGGTCAACCGGTAGAGGCGTTTTCCCCTGTTCCCAGTTCTGTTGCAGGCATTATACCAAGGGTGCAGGAAACTCTGTTGAGAATCGAGGGATGGAATCGAGAGCTGGGGCTGAATCAAATCTACCTCTTTTATAGCACCGAGGTATCCGGGACAGCTTCTCAACCCCACATGGTTCATCTTTTACCTCTTGATCAAGAGTGGCTTCTCAACCTCAAAACACAATCCTGGCCGTCCCGTGCTCTTCCGTACTTTACGATGGACTGGGATGCACTATTTTCATCGCTGATTCATGAGTATCTCTTCATCTCGTTATTTCGTGCCTTTGCTGAGTCGCTGGCCAGCGAAAACGCCAGCCGGCTTGCGTCCATGCAGGGTGCGGAGCGGAATATTGAAGAGATGCTCACTGAGCTCCATGCCAATTTTCAGCAACGGCGACAGATGACCATCACCGAGGAATTACTCGATATTGTGGCAGGTTTCGAGGCTCTGAAGGAAAATCAATAGTCGGCATTTTTCGTTAGGAAGAAGGGCCAGTTCATACAATTTGACCTGCTTTAATGTGTGCTTGCGCCAAAGAACACGAGGTTGGGGAAAAACGCGGTGGTTTCTCAAACCTCACCTCCCGTCCCTGAAACATCTCCGCTTCGGCGCCTGCGTTCCAGGAGTGCTCATGGTGAGTCTGACTGTGCTTTCAAAGAGACCATGGCAAAACAAATCATGCTCGGCTTGCTATGCCCTTTAAGGGGCTCCGGTTGCAACGGGGTCGTCAATCATGCAGAGGTGTGTACTCCATGAGCTTAGGGCACCCGAATATCAAGAGCAAAAGGAGGGAGAAATGGAGGTAACGATCTACAAACCGGACTTTACAAAGAGATATGGAAAACGGCATACTCCTTTTACTGTTCTGGAGTAAGTGAAGCAAGAATATCCCGTGGATGAGAACCTTACCGAGCGAGATATCGAAATCCATCATGAGGGGGATTATGCACGGGTCATAATCAAGACTGATTGAGGCCGGCTTGGATTTAGCAGCGTCACTAGTGGGTGATTGGTCAAAGTGAGCAATATAGCTAAGTCCTTCGATTCATAGGTTCGATGAAAATCCTATCTAAACTTGGGCTGAGCTCTCTTCGATCTGATCGTTCGGCCGAGCCCTGCGGCCAGCTCATGGCCGAGAGGCTCACTGCCGGAAGGCTCGGGCCGAATGGATTGAGCAATGTTTCTGAAACAAGTCAGCAGCATAGGTCAGCGTATTTGGGATTGAAGCCCTAAAGGTTTCGGCGAGCCCTATTCTTCCGGCTTCTCCTTTAATGGTTTCATCTTCTTGCCGAATTCCTGGAGCCCGCGGGCGACACTTTTTACCGCCTCGCCCATCTTCTTGGGCCCCCAGGCCGCTCTTCTTATCAGTTCTCTGACAAGGGAACGGCCCTCCTTGATGGCAACGACATTATCCTCTTCCAAGTCCTCATCAGCCCAGAATGAGGCGTATAAAAGGTGGCGAGCCGCTGCGTCAACTGCATAAGCCATCATTTCGTAGTCTCCCTTAGTCTCGTAGTCCAATGCCTTCTGGTAATGGTGCTGGGCCAAAACGAACTCAGCTCGTGCAAAGGCCTCCTCGATCATCCCACCACTGGCAACAGCGCCCTTTTCAACAGCCTTTGCCAGGTCTCTTAATTCCCTGGTAGACGCCTTGAGAGCCTCCCTTACTTCCCCCTTGGCACGATGGGTCTCTAGTTTTATGATTACCGTGCCCGCCAGGATGTCTTGAGCCGCAGCGTGGAGGTCGCCATTCAGGAATTCTTTACGGGCATCTTGGAAGTACCCTGCCGGCTCGTCTATGAAAACAATCCATGCCTCTTTCTCGATGATATCCGGCAGAGCTTCAGGCTCTTCCTCAGCAGCCAAAGCCGATGGGCTAAACATCGCTACTGCAAGGGCCAGCATAAGTGTGAATATGATGCGTTTCATAAAAGTCCCTTCTTTCGGATTTGGTTCTAACAAGATTAATCTAATAGTTCCTGTAAGAATCAAAGGTCAATTTATCCTTCCTCAAGCAGTAAACACTAATGGAAAAAAGCCCTGGCTCAATGTTGATGGTCTCGTAAAAAGTCCTTTAATCGTCATGCCGGACTTGATCCGGCATCCAGAACCTATTGAATTTACTGGATTCCGGCTTCCGCCGGAATGACAGGAAAATGGAAAAAACGACTTTTTACGAGTTTGTCAATGTTAAGAGCAGGGGCTTTTCTGTTCTATTCCTGCCGACGCAATATCTAACCGCGGCCATTACCTTCTTACCACCAAAACAGGCTTGCTAGATTTTCTTACAACCTTTTCTGAGCAAGAACCAAGGAGCATTTCTTGAACACAGCTCTTCCCATGGGACCCAATAACAACGACGGAGACACTCTCCTCTTCTTCGGCCTTCAAGATTTCCCTGAACGGAATCCCTCTATCGATCCTTGTCTTGACATTAAAACCACTCTTCTTCAATTCGTCCTCTATTACCTTTATTTCTTCCTGAGCATGTTCTTCCATTATCTTTTCAAACTCCTCAACATTAAGACCTGCATCTGAGTGATGCTGAATTTTATTGATTACCCTTTCATCAATAACATGGAAGACGACGACTTCTTTGGTTCCGGCTCCTTTTAGCTGTTTAATGAAGACTAAGGCCTTTTTCGACACATCTGAAAAATCGGTTGGATATAGGATCTTTTCAAACATCTCCATCCTCCTTTGTAATGGTTAATCACAGGTTACTCACATCACCCCGTGTCGTACTATAATAACAGCGCCAGGGGTCTTTGGGTCAAGGGATTTCTGCGCTGAGCAAACTTGCCTTTCCTGAACGCTGTCTTTTATCCAAGAATATAGTGCCCCGCAGATGCAAGTGCACACGAGGCAGCATCCTGAAAACAATCAGACCGTCCCCGCCGTCCAGATCACCTCCTTTCATCGGCAACATGGCGCAGGTTTGCCCCAAATCCCACCAAGATACCGACACAAAAAGTGTATCATGTGCGCCGGGCTTGCCAACAGGCGCCTCGCTCGCTTTTAACGGGAATGAGAGTTCTGCTGGTATCTTCGGTTGGGTAACCAGGGACCGCGTGCGTCGGAACCCAAAGTCTCCATTCGGATGTCCTACCTCCGAGCACAGCTTGATTGATGTATATTACATACGGCTCCCCGCAGGCAGAACACGACCCCGAGGATTGAAAAGACTTGTAGGTCATGTGGTTCACCTATATTTGCCAACGTAGCCCCCTGTTCGAGTTGTGCTGAACCGTGGGGGTCCCTATGGTCGTCAATCTGGTTTCTGGTGTAAGAACACCTAACATGGGTGATTTCCTGGTCAGTGAGGGGAGGCTGGTTTTATTTCATCCTCAGTATCATCTGGTTCAATGCGCGAAGAAATGAAAGGAGAAAGCGCATAGAGGAAAAGATATAATAAAGCCATGTATCCAAAGTAGGGCGTGAACACGAAGATGAGAGCCAGTAGTCCGGTCACGCGTGTAAACCAGGGATGCCTACCCATAAAGAGTCCCAAATGCAGATAGCGGATTGGATAGAGGTTCATCAAAGCAGCAGCAAGAGACATCAACCCAAAGCAGGAAATGCCCCAAAATCGCACCCATTCCGTGCCTTGCTGACTGGCTTCACTCAACATGATCAACGGGGCTACAACAAGCAGCGCTGCGGCAGGAGTCGGCATACCCTTGAAGAATCCAGGAATGGGGGTGCGGTCGACCGTAAAATAGATCAAACGAGTGATGCCCAGGGCGGCATAGAGCAAAGCAATGAAACCCAACGGCAATTGCCGAATCACAGGATCCGAAACTTTTGAAAGAAATATGTAAAAAATCCAGGCCGGTGCAATACAAAAACTCACTGCATCGGAAATATCATCCAGGATACTCCCCACACTCATGCGAGGCGCGAGCTCCCCGTTGGGGAGGGTTTCCGTTAGGCCCAGTTTGCGCGCCACAGCACCATCGACCTTGTCAAACAAGGCGGCTCCAATCAACATTAGATAGGCCTCCAGAACTTGCCCCTGGTAGGCAAAAACCACGGCCAACAATCCCATGATGGCGTTCATGACGGTCAATGCATTAGGGAAGAAGGCTAAAATTCGTCGCCGCAAGCGTTCATCCCCAAAACAGAGTTCGTCCAAACAGTAGGTACCGTATCTGCGACAGTATCCTGCGATAGATCCGAAGTTAATGATCAGGAATGCAATCTCGATAAAAAATAGGCCGTGCAGAGGAAGATTGCCCAGCCACGAAATCCAGAAGTAAATCCGAGAGGATGGTCCCTCCGGGACATAAAAGGCATGAGCGTACAATAACGCTCCAACGGGGGCCGCGACAATGGTTCGCAGCCGGGTAAACTCACTTAATTCCGGTTCCTGTCCCTTGCGTATGGCAAAACTGCGCATGAAGTTGGCAAAGTTGTCCCGAATCAGGACGGTTACGCATAAGAAAAGCACAAAGATAGCGTGCAGCAGCTCCGTATTGGTGGGATTACGAGAGATAAAGTGAAGTCGCCACATCATGCCGACAGCAACAAGCGGAAAAATAATCGAATAGACGACTTTATCCATGATGCGGTCTGCCAGATAGGCCAATGTAGCATCAGGGCGAAACCGGGCAGCAAACCACCCATCAACCAGATCAAAGCTCATGGAGACAAAGAGAAAAGCCACACCCAACGTGTACAATGTTGGGTTGCGAGTCCACATGACCGCGATGGAGCAGAGCATTCCCCCAAAGACCAGAGGCGGTCGGCCATAAACCAGGATTGCTGTTGCCTTTTGCGGAATGTGTAGTGTTACGGGCATGGTTCTTTTTGCGCTCACAACTCCAACAAACAGTGCCCTATTTGGAACACACGCAAGACCAGTGCAGCATAAACATTCATTCCGTTCAGTAACTGTCTCTCGTTAACGGCCCGAGGATTAGAATCAATGACGCGATCGGCTTCATGGAGTCTAGCCTGGGGATACAATTGGGGCCTGTTTGATCGATTTGATACTCCCGGCTGCCCAAAGGATGTCGGCCTGATCAGTCTACATGCTCCAAAAACCCCAAGACTCTCCCGAACACGATTCACGGAAAAACCTAAGGGCTCCCCGTCAGCCAGACTTTGCGAATTCCCGGGCGGCGATCGCAGCTACAAAATAGACCATACCCCGGCGACGACAAGCATCATGGTCAGAATCAGGAAACCGGATAGAATTTTTGCCCGTAATCCCATGGATCTCCTCCCAATTTAGGCATAAGAAAAGAGCCTTCGCACCGTGGTTGGTTTGAACGCTGCTAAAAATTTATCGAAGCATTGCTATAGAAGGAAACTGTTTCGCCAATTGCTTAAAACGAACCTCAATTTCAGCTTGGTAATCTTACCTATTTCACGTGTGATTGCAAACAGCAAAATATCTTCCGGTCACGAGGGCATTGATATGTCTGCAGAGCTTCGGGAAGCAGGGTGGTAATGAACTCCCTTTTTCATTATAATAGAACTGGTCTTCTCTTTGGGTGAACATTCCTAGCTTGCTTCATTCTGGCACCTGCTGAAGGATAGAGGTCACAAGATCAGCCAAGGCGAGAAATTCCATCATGAAGAAGGCATCTTACGGCTCAGCCTTTCACATAAGCATCTCAGTATAGTGCATCCAACCTATTTTGGTCTGGATTCCAGGGTTCCTTAAAGGAGAGAATCAAGGCACAAAAAATTACCTTTACCAGCTGCATTCGTACATCGTCGAGCGGCTTCGCTGATTTATTGAATCCTGAACTTAGATGGTCTCGTAAAAAGTCGTCACTCCGGTGAAAACCGGAGTCCAGAACCTCTGTAACTAACTGAAAAGACTGGATTCCGGCTTTCGCCGGAATGACGGAAAATGGTCATTTCCGACTTTTTACGAAGTCATCAACTTATGAATTCCACACGGTCCAGATTCATCTCATATTTCAATCGCAATTTATCATCAAGTCAAAGCACTCAATAGAAGGGGTGCGCGGCGACATTGAACGGCGACCTGGGACCGCTCATCGCAGAATTATCTGATCAAATGACAGGTATGGAAGTCCAGTTAGGGCAGGCAAACGTTCGCCCTCTATTGAGGCTCGGGCGAGGGGATTAGGTATCCTTTGCTCCTCTTCAAATCCAGTGCTGACAGGGCCTTTAGAAGGTATGTAACTATAATGTAACTGATAGTCGAGTCTTTTTAAGCCTGAGAATAAATCAAGATCCGAGAGTTTGATTCGTATGCGCTTATGAAAGTTTACATTTTTAAGGTATCCGTTCGATATCAAACACCTTAACAGGTCTGTCGTCCATAGCAGATAGCATATCCTCAGACCCGATTATGCCTACCACAAGATGTGGGGGTTGGCGAACTGAGGAACGGCACTAACCGATTTGGGCACTCTAAGCGATTTCGCAAAGACTTCCCGCCTAGGAGAGTCTGTCTCATTGCGATACAAATATTGTATAATCCAGATTACCCTGCAGCACCCTATTTCATCTTGAATTAGGTATCTTGTGCAGACATCCCTTCGCTCTCTCGGTGCAATCTGATATTGACCTTTCAACTACCATATGTAATCCTCAAATTCCTGGAATTTAAGTATATGGCACGTATTATGAGATTTCTGACTATGCAGACCTATCACAATATAGTGTGGCTTAAATCAATGGGTGTCCCATTACCCAGCCCACCTTTTCAGCCACATAGTTACCTCCACAACATCATGAGGTCGTTTTGTGTTTGACACACAATGGCGAATCCCATATAGTCAGAGTTCGAAAAACCAAGTTCTTATCAACCAACCAACCAACCAACCAACCAACCAACTTCTGTTGATCTTTATGAATGGGATTGCCTATTGCGGATCCAAAACAATCGGCTTGGATGGGAATGAATTGTTGAATTTTTGCACAGAAGCAATTAAGGAATCAGGGATTAAAGATACTTTTAAGGAGGCCTATTGCGGTGGGTATATTGCTGGGTATTATGAA
>Ga0307380_10002926_pt1 | contig 23958 bp, 18 predicted proteins | sample UN3MG_FD_202239 | JGI IMG/M metagenome (GOLD analysis project Ga0307380, IMG submission 202239) | Soil microbial communities from Risofladan, Vaasa, Finland - UN-3 | ecosystem: Environmental > Terrestrial > Soil > Coastal area > Acid sulfate soil | place: Finland: Risofladan, Vaasa | collected... | reverse complement strand
CGAACAGGAAGACCGCGACAGCACCCCGGTTACCTATGACATTGCAACCTACCCCGCCGACTACACCCTCCAGGGCATCGTCGACTTGTACCGAAATAACAGCATCTTGATCCCCCCCTACCAGCGCAAGTTCGTCTGGTCCATCAAACAGTCAAGTCGTCTAATCGAATCGTTCCTGCTAGGCTTACCGGTCCCAGCCATCTTCCTATACATGGAGCCCGAGAGCAACAACCGTCTTCTCGTTGTCGACGGCCAACAGAGGCTCCTCAGCATTGTCTACTTCTTCGAAGGCTACTTTGGCCCCCCAGTCGCGCGCAGGCGCAGCATCTTCAGACTCACCGGGTTGAACCCATCTAGCCCTTACTCCGAGAAGACATACTCCGACCTTAGCCAAACTGATGAAGCAACCTACAACAGGTTTAACGCGTCCGTGCTTAGAGCGTTCGTCATCCGCCAGTTGCGCCCGCGCGACAACACCAGCATGTTCCACCTCTTCGAAAGGCTCAACACCGGCGGAACGCAGCTCGTAGGCCAGGAAATCCGCAACTGCATCTATCACGGCCCATTTAACGACATGCTCGTTAAGCTCAACGAGCTGGCCGAATGGCGCCTGATATTCGGCAAAACCCTCCCCGACAAGAGACAGCGCGATATAGAGCTCATATTGCGCTTCCTCGCCCTCCACCATGACGCACACCGCTACGACAGACCAATGAAGGACTTCCTCTCCAATTACATGCGCACCCATCAGTCCGACCAAGACGCATCCCGTGCCTACACCAAACTCTTCGCTAACACAACCACAGCAGTACTGGACAGCCTGGGAGAACGTCCCTTCCACATACGGGCCGGCTTGAACGCGGCCGTCTTCGACTCTGTGTACGCTGCTTTCGCTCGCCATGCGACTGCCATTCCACCCGACATCAAGGGGAGGTACCACCGCCTCGTAAGCGATAAGGAATATCAGGCGGCTGTCAGCAGCGCCACTACCGACCGCGAGGTCGTCACCAAGCGCCTGGCACTCGCCGACAAGACTCTCTTCGGAAGGTAGCGTGTGATCTTCACGGCAATTCAGGATTCCCTCGAAACCTGCCGAGTCCACCTCGACACCGTCCCCATCTCTGACCTCACTAGACCAGAGCTCGAGAGCAGACTTGTAGCTAGTCTCGTTCTTCTCATTGTGTCCGAGTACGAGGTGCTGATCGAAAACCTATTCAACCAGCGCGTCGCCGCCTGTGGCGATGCTCACGTCTGCAATTACTTTCGGAAGTCAATCGGCCGCAAGTTCCGTAGTCCCGATCTCAGCAAGATCACCGAAGTCCTCAGAATGTTCGGCTCTGACTACGAGGGCTACTTCTCCTCGATTGTCTTCAACACCCCAGAGCAGGCAGCCTGGGACAACATCATCAAAGAGCGCCACGCCGTGGTCCACAAGAGTGGTAACCGTCAGCTGACCCTCCGTGAGCTCCTCGCTACCTATCCACAAACCTGCAGGGTCATCCACGCCCTCAAGCAGACTCTGCGCCTACCCTGAACACGGCAATTCCGGGGAATTCCGGGGAATTCCGGGGACAGTCGACTTAATTACCCCGGAATCGGCCCCCAATGGTAAGTCGCAGTAATTAAGTCGACTGTCCCGGAAATGGGGCCGCTTTGCCCGCCGTTCCCCCGTCTTTGGCCTTTCTGCTATAATACCCGCGTGCGCGGGGCTGTGAAGAGCCTGTCCCCAGCCGGTCGAGGGGGAAATAGGGACCGGCACCGATTTCCCTTCGACGGCGCTCAGGGCAGGCCGGAGAAATCTGGAGCCAGTCCCCATTTCCCGAGGTGATTCCGTGACTTCCGATGAGCTGAGAAAGAAGTTCCTCGACTTCTTCGCCGCGCGCGATCATCGCGTGATCGCGCCCGCGCCGCTGATCCCCGGCGACCGGACCACGCTTTTCACCATCGCCGGCATGCAGCAGTTCGTGCCCGCCTTCCGCGGCGAGGCGCGTATCCCCGCCCAGCGCGCCGTGACCTGCCAGCGCTGCCTGCGCATTGACGACCTGGAACAGGTCGGCCGCTCCTCTCGCCACGAGACTCTGTTCGAGATGCTGGGCAACTTCTCGTTCGGCGATTACTTCAAGCGCGAGGCGATCGTCTGGGCCTGGGAACTGATAACCAGGGACTTCGGCATCCCCGCTGACCGGCTGTGGATCACCGTCTATCCCACCGATGACGAGGCGCGCGGCCACTGGCGCAAAGACATCGGCCTCCCCGACGAGCGCATCGTTCCCGTGGAGGACAACTGGTGGCCGACCGGCGGCGGCCTGGGTCCCTGCGGGCCGGATTCGGAGATCATCTACGACATGGGCGAGCAGCATGGCTGCGGCCAGCCCGGCTGCGGCCCGGCGTGTGACTGCGACCGCTGGAACGAGTTCTGGAACCTGGTCTTCCAGCAGTACAACCGCGACGCCGACGGCAACCTCACGGACCTGCCGACGCAGAACATTGACACCGGCCTGGGCCTGGAGCGCCTGGCCCTGATCATGCAGGGCAAGAGGACCATCTTCGACACCGACTTGTTTGCTCCGATCATCGCCTACATCTTCGAGATGGCCAACAGTGGGGGCGATCTCTCGCGTGCGGGGACACCCACCGGAGAGGGTGTCCCCAGCAGCGCAGCCGAGGCCGCGCGCATCATCGCCGACCACGCGCGCGCGGTCACCTTCATGGTCGCCGACGGGGTGACGCCCAGCAATGAAGGGCGCGGATATGTCCTGCGGCGGCTGATCCGTCGGTCGGCGCGCCTGGGGCGGCGGTTGAGCCTGCCGATGCCGTTCTTGAGCCGCATCGTGCCGGTGGTGGCACGCCACATGGGCGCGGCCTATCCCGAGCTGGCGGATAAGCAGGATGTGATCGTCAAATTCGTTGACTCCGAGGAGCAGCGCTTCGACGAGACGCTGGAGCAAGGAAGCCAACTGCTGGAGCGCGCGATCGCACGCGTCAAGGCTGCCGGCGATAGGAGCATCCCGGGCGAGGCCGCGTTCGAGCTCTACGACACCTACGGCTTCCCCTACGAGCTGACCGAGGAGGTCGCCGCCGAGCAGGGGCTGACGGTGGATGATGAGGGGTTCCGCGCAGCGATGGAGCGCCAGCGCGAGCGCGCTCGCGCCGCCGCCGGCGGCGCCTTCGCCTACCGCGGCGCCGGGGGCTATGCCGAGCTCGCGGGCAAGACCACCTTCCGCGGCTACGAGGAGCTGGAGACGACGGCGCTGGTTCTGCATATCCTCAAGGAGGGCAAGGAGGCCGAGAACGCGCGCGCCGGGGAGCACCTCGAGGTCATTCTCGACCACAGCCCGTTCTACGCCGAGTCCGGCGGCCAGGTCGGCGATGCCGGCAGCCTGGGGGCCGAGGGCGTCCGCGCGCGGGTGGAGGATGCGCATCATCCCGCCGAGGGAGTGCTGGCCCTGCGGGTGGTGGTCGAGGAGGGCGAGCTGGTGCGCGGCGAGCAGGTGCATGCCGTGGTTGACGCGGCGCGCCGGCACGCCATCACCCGCGCTCACAGCGCCACCCACCTGCTGCATCACGCCCTGCGGACGGTGCTCGGGCCCCACGCGCTGCAATCCGGATCGCTGGTGGAGCCGGACCGGCTGCGCTTCGATCTCGCGCATTTCGGCCCCCTGACGCCGGAGGAAATGAGCGGCATCGAGGACCTGGTCAACCGCCAGGTGCTGGAGACGCATCCGGTGGCGGCCTGCGTGGTACCGATAGCCGAGGCGCGGGAGTCGGGGGCGATGGCGCTGTTCGGGGAGAAGTATGGCGACGAGGTGCGCGTGGTCAGCATCGGCGATTTCAGCCGCGAGCTGTGCGGGGGCACGCACGTCACCAACACCGGCGCCATCGGCCTGTTCAAGCTCACTGCCCAGTCCAGCATCGGCGCGGGACTGCGCCGGGTGGAGGCGGTGACCGGGCTGGCGGCGCTGGACTATTTGCGCGGTCAGGAGGCGCTGCTGGCGCGGGGAGCCGAGCTTCTGCGCTGCGCGCGCGAGGACCTGCCCGCCCGCATCGAGGGTTTGCAGCGCGACCTGCGCGAGGCGCAGCGGCGCCTGGAGTCCTTGCAGGCGCGCGGGGCCGCCGCCGTCGCCGAGGAGTTGGTGGGGCGGGCCGAAACCGTGGCGAATGCACAGGTGGTGGCGGAGCGGGTCGCCAACCTGTCGCCGGAGGCGCTGCGCAGCCTGGCCGACGCGGTGCTGGAGCGACTGGGGCGCGGGGTGGTGGTCCTCGGCGCCGAGGCGAACGGCAAGGTGCTGTTCGTGGGCGAGGTGTCCAAGGAGCTCACCCAGGCCGGGGTGCACGCCGGCAAGCTCGTGGGCGAGGTGGCGAAGACGGCGGGCGGCGGCGGCGGCGGGCGCCCCGACTTCGCCCAGGCCGGAGGTCGCGACCCGGGGAAGCTCGACGAGGCCCTGGGGAAGGTCCTAGCCCTGGTACGCCAACAGCTTGCAGGTGGGAAGTAGGGGTAAGGCATGTCTTGCCCCCATTTGACTTCAGCGGGGACTGCACCCTCCGTTAACGCGCGATTGGCCGCGTCCCTGCACAGCCGAGGGCGGCTGTGCCCCATTTCGCTTCGCACAGCTGGCGCACCCCGATCTGCCCGACTCGCTTTCGCCCTGCTTATCACCCTGGCCCTCATGGCTTGCCCCTCCGGGGCAATGCGGGGGCGTGGCAGGGCGGTGGTGGTCGTCCTGCACGGCGTGAGCTGGGAGGAGCTGGCCGCAGCCGACGTGGCACCCCTGCAGGTGCTGCTGCGCCGGGCCGCAGTCGGGGTCATGAACAGCCGCCCCCTGGAGGCGCCGGATTCCTTCGCCGCCTACGTCAGCATCGGCGCCGGACGCGCGGCGGTCGTGAGGGGACAGTTCCCCGTCGCCCACGGCACCGCCCACGCTCCGGGCGGGAAGGAACTGTCCCCTTCAGCCTTGCAGCGTGGGATGGCCGACCTGCATGAGGCGAACCGGCGCGCCCACAGCCAGGCCGAGCCCGGCCTGCTAGGCGGGGTGTTGCGCGACCACCGTCTGCGCACGGGACTGCTTCTGGTTTCCGATGGGCGATACTTCCCCGGGCCGGCGGCGGCCATTGCCGCTGATCGAGGCGGCGAGGTGGACTGGATCGGCAGCGCCTCGCCTGGCGGTGGTGACCGCGGCCTCCTAGCCCAAGCCTGGCACGACGCGGATTTGCTGGTCATTGACCTGGCCGCCCTGCACCCGGGCGCGCCCGACGAAGTCATCCGGGGGCGACAGCGCCACGCCTCGCCGGCCACCCCCGACCCCGAGGCGCTGCGGATTCTGTCTGACCTGGAGCCGACCTTCACAGGCATCGCCCACCTGGTGGACCCCGAGCGCGACCTGCTGATGATCGTCAGCCCGACGTGCCCACCCTACGGCTCCCCCAAGCAGATGTCCTTCGCCCCCGTCGCCATCATCGGTCCGGGCTTCGCGCCGGGCCTGCTGACCAGTCAAGGCACGCGCCGCCCCGGGATGGTGGCGAGCGTGGACCTGGCGCCGACGATGCTGCGGTTCTTCGGCATCAGCCCCGCCGCCGAGGCCGCGCGCCTGGGGGTCGCCCCCATGAGCGGCCATGCGATCAGCGTTCGTCCCGGCGGACGTGCCCTCGACCAAGTGCTTGGCATCAGTCGCCGCGGGGCGCGCCTGCTCGACCTGCGCTGGCGGTTCGGGGGGCTCTACGTGGTGGCCGAGTTCATCATCCTGGCGCTCGTCGGCGGGTGGTTGGTGCTGGCGCCGGAGGCGGCGCGGCGGGCGCGGTGGCGGCTGCGCCTGGTGCTGCTGCTGGGGATGAGCCTGCCGCTGGCCCTGCTGTTCTTACCGGCGCTGGAGGCGGGCGGGGTGGTGCAGCCGTACGTCATGGTCGCCGCGCTGGCGGCGGCGTTCACCTGGCTGGCATGGTATGGGAGTCCGCCCCTGGTGGGGCTCGGCGCCCTGCTGACGGCGACCGCAGCCGTGATCGCCCTCGACGCCATGACCGGCGCGCGGTTGGCGGGCAATTCGGTCATCAGCTACAACCCCATGTTCGGCGGGCGCTTCTACGGCGTCGGCAATGACCTGATGGGTGTCGCCACCGCCTGCGCCGCAGTTGGATCGGCGGCGCTGGTGCAGGCGGCGGGAGGACACCGCGGACGGTGGGCGCTCGGGCCGTGGCTGATGGTGGTGATGCTGGCGGTCGGCGCGCCTATGTGGGGCGCGAACTGGGGGGGCGGGATCACCGCCGCGTTCGCGTTCACCGCCGCCTATGCCGCCATCCGGGCGGGTCATCCCCGGCTCCGTCACTGGCTGGCGGGGGCGGTGGCGGCGGCGGCGATGGGGGCGCTGCTCGCGGGCCTCGACCTCGCGCGTGACGCGCGCACGTGGACCCACATCGGCGACTCCGCGCGGGTCGCGAGCAGCGGGGGAGTCGGGGCGGCGCTGGAGATGGCGGCGCGCACGATCGCGGCCAACCTCGGCATTATCGCCCAGGCGCCCTACAGCGCCGCCACGCTGCTGGCGATGGCGGGAACGCTGTGGCTGGTGATGAAACCACCCGCCGGGCTGCGTACCGCGCTCGAAGCGAACCGCGTCCTCTGGGGTGGCCTCGCCGGGGCGGCCGCCGGCGCCGTGGCCGCGGTGGCACTCAACGATTCGGGAATCGTCGCCGCCGCCACCGCCACCGGCATCACCGCCGCGGCCGTCGTCTATATCGCTTTGGAAGGGAATCGCGCACCGCAATGACCGGCCGCGTGCTGGCGCTGGATGTAGGCGACCGCCGCATCGGCGTCGCCGTCAGCGACCCTCTGGGCATCACCGCCCAGCCGCTGACCACCATCGAGCGCACGAGCAACCGGGCGGCAGTGGGGCGCATCCTCGAGCTCGCGCGGTCGTACGCGGCGAGCGAGGTGGTGGTCGGCATTCCCTATAACGCGCGCGGGGGGTTGACGGCGCAGGGGGAGAAGATCGCGCGCTTCGCCGACCTGTTGGCGCGAACGGCAGGAATGACGGTGGTGCGCTGGGACGAGCGGCACACGACGACGACGGCGGAACGGGTGCTGCTGGAGGCGGACGTGAGCCGGGTGCGGCGCAAAGGGGTACGCGACAAGCTGGCGGCGGCGGTGCTGCTGCAAGACTACCTGGAGGGGCGCAAGCGAGCCGATGACAAAGCGGACTAGGGGCGTCGTCATCGCCGTGCTTGCGATCATCGCCTCCCTTGGAGCCTGGCTGTACGCATGTCTATGGGTGCCGGTCGGTGCGCCGGCTGCGGTCGGTGCGCCGGCTGCAGTCGGTCGCGGGCGGACGGTCGTGCGCTTCACCGTTGGCAGCGGGGAGCCGGCGCGCGAGGCGGGACGGCGGCTGCGGGCGGCGGGGATGATCCGCAGCGCGTTTGCGTTTCGCGTGGCCGCAGCCTGGGGTGACGGCTGGCGGCAGGTGCGCGCCGGGGACTATGCGCTGCGGCGCAGCATGAGCGCGCTGGAGATCCTGCGCACGTTCGAGCGCGGGCGCGTGATCGAGGAGTGGATCACCGTGCCCGAGGGCTTTGCGCTGTGGCAGGTGGCGGGCCTGCTGGAGGCCAAAGGATTGGGGTGGGGGGAGGACTTCCTGGGCGCGGCGCGGTCGCCCGGCGAATTCGCCACCGACTCGCCGCTGCCGACCGACAGCCTGGAGGGCTACCTGTTTCCGGACACCTACAAAGTGGGGCGTGATGCGAAGGCGCCGCGCACACTGGTGCGGATGATGCTGGCGCGCTTCGACGAGGTAGTGTGGCGGGGGCTATTGGGCGGGCAGGCGCCGGGCTCGTCGCTGCACGACGTGATCACCCTCGCCTCGCTGGTCGAGGGCGAGGCCAGGCTCGACGCGGAACGCGCCCTCATCGCGGGCGTGCTCAGCAACCGCCTCAAGCGCGGGATGATGCTGCAATGCGACGCCACGGTGCAGTACGCTCTCGGCCCCGGCAACCACAAGGAGCGCTTGACCTACGCCGATCTGACGATCGCCTCCCCCTATAACACCTACCTCCACCCCGGCCTGCCGCCGGGGCCGATCAACAGCCCCGGTCGCACCAGCATCGAGGCGGTGCTGCACCCGGCCGACGTGCCTTATCTGTTCTACGTCGCGCGCCCGGACGGCTCCCATGTCTTCAGCCGCACGGCCGCCGAGCACGAGCGCGCGGTGGCGCGCGTGCGCGCCCAGCGGCGGGCGCAGGAGACGCCATGACCGCGTCGCGGCAGGGGCGTGAGGGGACAGTTCCCCGTCGCCCAGGGCAGCGCCCGGGCCCGGGGCGGGAAGGAACTGTCCCCCCCAGCCCGTGGTGGGGGCTGCTGGTGCTGGCGGCGCTGGCGGCGGGCCTGGCGGGGATAGTCGCGGGGGCGATCTACCTGTGGATCTCCAGCGCGCCGCCGGAGGTGCGCGTCCCCGACGTGACCGGTATCGAGGTTCGGGCGGCGGAGGAGATGCTGGCGCGGCGCGGGCTCATCGGCCAGATCACCGGGCACCGCTACCACGAGCAGGCACGCGAGGGCACGATCATCGCGGCCATGCCCCTTGCAGGACGGACGGTGCGCGAGGGTCGGGCCATCGAGCTGGTAGTGAGTGATGGCCCTCCGTGGACGCTCGTGCCCGACGTGCGGGAGATGGAGCTGACCCGCGCGCGCGAGACGTTGTCGGGGGCCGACCTGCGGCTGGCGCGCATAACGCGGCGCTATGACGACTCCGTGCCCGCGGGGTGGGTGCTGGGACAGGAGCCGGCGCCCGGCGGCCGCGTGGCGCGCCGCGAGCGGGTGCAGTTGATCGTGAGCGCCGGCCCCAAGCAGCCGGCGCAGAGCACCGAGCCGCTCGACCGCGTCAGGCAGGCGGTGGTGCAGGTCATCCTGCCCCCGGGGGAAAGCGAGTCGCTGGTGCGCATCGAGGTCCAGGACCGGCGAGGCACGCGGACGGCCTACAGCGCCCGCCACCAGCCGGGTTCGACCGTCGAACAGGTGGTGTCCGGATACGGCCAATCCATCGCGCGCGTCTATGTTGACGACAAACTCATCGAGGAGAAGAGATTCTGACCATTCGAAGGGCGCCCGCGGCGGCGCAGGCAATCCGGCTCTACCGTCCTCGGCGGCCTTTGCCGCGAGGTTGGGGTTTGGATGACCTCGCGGGTTTGGAGGCTTTCGCCGGCCGCTTGGCTGCCTTCGCGGATGCCGCGGGCTTGGAAGCCTTGGCAGGCTTGGCGGCAGGCTTGACGGCAGAGCGCTTTGAGGTTTCGGGCTTGACCGCCTTGTCTCCCGTGACCGGAGGCGCAGCGCCGGGGCCGCCGCGTGAAGGCACGGAATGCCGTGCCTTCACGTCCGCGGCCGGCTCCGCCTCGTCGCTGCCGTGGGTGGCGCCGTCGGTCTCCAGCTCCTCGCGCTTGACCACCCGCGTCATGCCGGCCACGCGGTCGCCGCTGTCGAGCCGGATCAGCCGCACCCCTTGCGCGGAGCGCCCGGTGCGACGAATCGTCGCCACCGGCTCGCGGATCATCTGCCCCTCGGAGGTGATGAGCAGCAGCTCGTCATCCGGCTCCACCACCTTCATGTCCAGCAGCGGGCCGTTCTTGGCGGTGACGTTGAGGGTCTTGACCCCCAGCCCGCCGCGCCCGATAGTGCGGTACTCCTCCAGAGCGGTGCGCTTGCCGTAGCCGAGCTCGGACGCCACCAGCAGGTCGAAACCGGGGCGACAGATTTCCATGCCCACCACTTCGTCCTTGGGCCGCAGGCGAACCCCCCGCACCCCCGCCGCGACGCGCCCCATCGGCCGCACCTGCTTCTCGCTGAAGCGGATGGACATGCCCTGCTTGGTGGCCATGATCATATCCCGCTGGCCGTCGGTGACCTTGACCCACTCCAGGGAGTCGCCGGCGCGCAGGTTGATGGCGATGATGCCGCCCTTGAGGCGGGTGTCGTATTCCTGGAGGCTGGTCTTCTTGACCACGCCCAGGCGGGTGCCCATGAAGAGGTAGCGGTCGGCGGCGAAGTCCTTGACCGCGCGGGTGGCGGTGATGCGGTCGCCGGGCTCGATCTGGATGAGGTTGATGATAGCGGTGCCGCGGGCCTGGCGGCTGGCGGCGGGGATGGCGTGGGCGCGCAGGCGGTAGACGCGGCCGCGGTCGCTGAAGAACAGCACGTAGTGATGGGTGGAGGCGATGAACACGTGCTCGACCGTGTCCTCCTCCTTGGCGGTAAGGCCGATGACGCCCTTGCCGCCGCGGCCTTGGGTGCGGTAGGTGTCCACCGGCAGGCGCTTGATGTAGCCGTCGCGGGTGACGGTGATGACGACGTCCTCGTCGGCGATGAGGTCCTCGATGGAGATGTCCTCGGCCTCGTCGGGATGGATGCGGGTGCGGCGCTCATCGCCGAGCTTGCGCTTGAGCTCGAGCAGCTCGTCCTTGACCACCTGCATGATCTTGCGCGGGCTCTCCAGCAGGTCGCGCAGGTAGTTGATGCGCTTGAGGAGGTCGCGGTACTCCTCCTGGATCTTGTCGCGCTCGAGGCCGGTCAGGCGCTGGAGGGTAAGCTGGAGGATGGCCTGCGCCTGGATCTCGGTGAGCTTGAAGCGCTCCATCAGCCGTTGGCGGGCGGTGGGCGGATCGGGCGATTGCTTGATCAGCGCGACCACCTCGTCAATGAACTTGAGGGCGATGAGGTAGCCCTCGAGGATATGCGCCCTTTCCTCGGCGCGCTCGAGCTGGTACTGCGAGCGGCGGATGACGACCTCGCGGCGGTGGCCGAGGAACTGCTTGAGCAGGTCCACCAGGCCCAGGGTGCGCGGCACCTGCCCCACCAGGGCGACGGTGTTGACGGCGAAGACGCTGCGCATGCGGGTGTGCTTGTAGAGGTGATTGAGCACGACGTTGGGGTTGGCATCCTGGCGCAGTTCGACCACCACCCGCATCCCCTTGCGATCGCTCTCGTCGCGCAGCGCCGCCACCCCCTCCAGGCGCTTGGCGCGCACCTGGTCCGCGATTTGCTCCACCAGCTGCGCCTTGTTGACGCCGTAGGGCAGCTCGGTGACGATGATGGCGTTGCGATTGCGCTCCATCGGCTCGATGGTGGCGCGCGCCTGCATGACGATGGAGCCGCGCCCGGTCTCGTAGGCGTCGCGGATGCCGCGCAGGCCGAAGATGAGCCCGGCGGTCGGAAAGTCCGGCCCGGGCAGGATGCGCATCACCTCGTCCAGAGTGGCCGCGTCGTTGTCAATGAGAACGACGCAGGCGTCCACCACCTCGCCCAGGTTGTGGGAGGGCATGTTGGTCGCCATGCCCACGGCGATGCCGGTGGTGCCGTTGCACAGCAGGTTGGGGAAGCGGCCGGGCAGGACCAGCGGCTCCTGGCGGGTCTGGTCGAAGTTGGGCATGAAGTCAACGGTGCGCTGGTCAATGTCCTCCAGCATCGCCGCGCCGTGGCGCGACAGGCGGCACTCGGTGTAGCGCATGGCCCCCGGCGGGTCGCCGTCGACCGAACCGAAGTTGCCGTGGCCCTCGACCAGGGGATAGCGCAGGTTCCAGTCCTGGGCCATGCGCGCGAGGGTCGGGTAGATGGCAAGGTCGCCATGGGGGTGGTAGTTCTTCATGGTGTCGCCGACGACGCCGGCGCACTTCATGAAGCGTCCCGCGGGGCCGAGGTTCATCTCGTGCATGTCGAAGAGGATGCGCCGCTGCGCGGGTTTGAGGCCGTCGCGCACGTCGGGCAGCGCGCGGGCGGTGATGACGCTCACCGCCCAGGTCATGAACGAGTCGCGCATCTCATCTTCGACGGGGATCAGTTCCGGCTTCAGCGCCGCGTCAGACATGATGGGTGCTCCGCATCACGGGCATGAATTGAACCGCCGACGGACGGCGACACTGTCATTCCGAGGGAGTGGAACGACCGAGGCTTGTCCGCCTGCGGAGGGCTTATCCGCCGAAGGCGGGAATCCCCTACCTCCCTGCCACCCCGATAGGGGATTCCTCACTTCGCTGCGCTTCGTTCGGAATGACAGGAAGGCCGCACAAACCCGCCGCAACCGGCGTTTTCTTCACCTGGCGTGCGCTCGGTGAAGAATGACAGCTCCCCTACACCAGGTCAATGTCCGTCACTTCCTTGGCGTGGGCGACGATGTACTCCTTGCGCGGCTCGACCTTGTCGCCCATGAGGATGGTGAAGAGCTCATCGGCGCGCTCGGCGTCCGCGATCGTGACCTGGCGCACGGTGCGCTTGCCGGGGTCCATGGCGGTCTCGGCGAGCTGGTCCGCCGACATCTCCGCCAGCCCCTTGTAGCGCTGCACCGCCGCTCCGTCCTGCTTGCCCAGGCGCTGGAGGATGGCCTGCAGTTGCCCCTCGCTATGCGCGTAGAGCATCTCCTTGCCGTTGGGCACTCCGTAGAGCGGCGGCAGCGCGATGTAGAGGTGGCCGCGCTCCACCAGCGGGCGCATGTAGCGGAAGAAGAAGGTCAGCAGCAGGGTGCGGATGTGGGCGCCGTCCACGTCGGCGTCGGCCATGATGATGATGTGGTGATAGCGCAGCCGGGAGATATCGAGCTTGCTGGTGACCTCGCCGTTGGCGTCGCCGTTCTCCTCGTTGCCATTGCCCTCGCGCGGGGCGATGCCGGTGCCGAGCGCGCTGATGAGGGTCGCGATCTCCTCGTTGCCCAGCATCTTGTCCAGGCGCGCGCGCTCGACGTTGAGCACCACCCCCCGCAGCGGCAGCACCGCCTGGTAGTGGCTGTCGCGCCCCTGCTTGGCGGCCCCGCCCGCCGACTTGCCCTCGACCAGGAACAGTTCGCACTTCGCCGGGTCCTTCTCCGAGCAGTCCCACAGCGTCCCTGGCAGGGCCGTCCCCTCGAGCGCACTCTTGCGCTTGATGAGTTCGCTCGCCTTGCGCGCCGCCTCCCGCGCGCGGCTGGCGGTGATCGCCTTGTCCACGATCCGCCGCGCGGCGGTCGGGGTCTCCTCCAGATAGGTGGTCAGCCCCTCATAGACGATGGAGCTGACCAGGCCCTCGACGTCGGTGTTGCCGAGCTTGGTCTTGGTCTGCCCCTCGAACTGCGGGTTGAGGAGCTTGACGCTGATGACCGCGGTCAGCCCCTCGCGCGCGTCATCACCGCTGAAGTTGGGGTCCTTGTCCTTGAGCAGGCCGGCCTTGCGCGCGTAGGTGTTGATGGCGCGGGTGAGGGCGGTCTTGAAGCCCGAGAGGTGGGTGCCGCCCTCCACGGTGTGGATGTTGTTGGCGTAGGAGTGGATGCTCTCCAGGAAGCCCTGGTTGTACTGGAGAGCGATCTCGGCCTCGACGTCCTCGCGCGCGCCGACGAAGCGAGCGACCTTGTGCAGCGGATCCTTGATGCGGTTGAGGTGCTCGACGTAGGCGGCGATGCCGCCCTTGTAGTGGAACTCCTGCTTGTCGCCGGTGGCGGCGACGGTGGAGGTGATCTTGGCGGCGGGGTTGAGATAGGCGAGCTCCCGCAGGCGGGCGGCGATGGTCTCGGGGTTGAATTCAAGCGTCTCGAACACCTGCGCGTCGGGCTTGAAGGTGACGATGGTGCCGGTGCGGGTGGCCTTGCCCACGGCCTTGAGCTCGCTGGCCCGCTTGCCGCGCTCGAAGCGCTGCCGCCACACCTTGCCGTCGCGGCGCACCTCGACCTCGAGCCACTCCGAGAGGGCATTGACGACCGAAACGCCGACGCCGTGCAAGCCGCCGGCCACGCGGTAACCGCCGCCCCCGAACTTGCTGCCCGCGTGCAGCATGGTCATGGCGACCTCGACGCCGGGCAGCTTGACCTCGGGGTGCCGGTCCACCGGGATGCCGCAGCCGTTGTCCTCGACGCTGAGCGATCCGTCCTCGCGCAGCACCACGTCAATCTTGGTGCAGCGGCCCGCGAGCACCTCGTCCACGGCGTTGTCCACCACCTCGACAAACAGGTGGTGCAGGCCGCGGACGCCGGTGTCGCCGACGTACATGGCGGGGCGCTTGCGCACCGCCTCCAGGCCCTTGAGGACCTGAATGCTACCCGCCGTATAGCTCTTGGCTTCGATACGGCCCTGCAGTTGAATGGGAACTCGGGTTCGCGCCAAGCAAGTCCCTCCCACGCTCGCCCCGATGCGTCGGGGTAAGATGCTGCGATTGCGGCTGCGATGACGTTCGCGGGAGTGCTGGGGTGTGAGGGGGGAGCCCTCCGAGGGCCCACAGCATTCCACCGAAACCGGGCAGGAAAAAGCACCTTCCGGCGACCTTCGACAGACGATTACATGGTATCACAGAGGGCCTTGCGAAGTCAAGGCCGGAGGCTCCCTGCCGGGGCGCGGGAGGGGCCCCCAGGAGGGGCGATTTCGTCACCGCGGTCGCGCGTTTTCCGCCACCACCGCGCTCCACCGCTGGTCGCGTTGGAGCAGGCGCTCGCCGTCGGAGAAGCCGTCGCCGCGCTCCGCCAGCAGGCGCACCAATCGCTGGCGCCACATCGCCACCTGCCGGCGGTGCGACGAAGCGCCCGCCAGGTTGCGCAGCTCGCGCCGGTCCGCGCGCAGATCGAAGAAGTGCTCCTCGCCGGTGGCGGGAAACCACACGTACTTCTCCTTGCCGTCGGTCAGGTAGTGCATGGCCTGCTCCAACGAGTAGCACGGCGAGTGCTCCCCGTGCAGGAACTCGCGCCACGACCCGCCGCGAATCGCGCGCAGGACGCTTTGCCCCGTGACCGAACCCGGTATCGGCACGCCGGCCGCCTCGAGGACGGTCGGCATCACGTCCTGCAGGCCCACCACCTGCTCGAAGACGCCGGTGGGCAGGTCCATCCCCGCCGGGTAGCGCAGGACGAAGGGGATGCGCGCCGACCCCTCGTAAGCGTAGGTCTTGCGGTGCAGGTGGTGATCGCCCAGCATGTCGCCGTGGTCGGAGGTGAAGATGATGAGGGTGCGGTCCACCACCGCCGATCCCAGCTCGCGCGCCATCTGCTCCAGCAGGCGCCCCAACTGGTAGTCAAGGTGCGTGCACAGGCCGGCGTACGCCGCGCGCATGCGCTGGTTCTGCTCGGGGGTCAGCTGGCCGCGCCAGGCGGCACGCTCGTGCGGCTTCGCGCCCGCGTGCTTTGCCGCCCAGTCGCCGACGGGGAGGGGCGGGAAGTCGCGGTCGGCGTACATATCCCAGAAGAACTGCGGCGGGTCGTAGGGCGAGTGCGGGCGCATTTGTGAGCACCACGCAAAGAACGGGCGCGTGGGGTCGCGCTTCTTGATCTGCTCCAGCGTGACCTCGGTCGTCCACACGATCGGGTGATAGCGTTCCTCCAGGTGCCACGGGCGCGCCAGCCAGCCGTTGGCGTCAACTCCATGAGCGCGCTCATCCGCTTGCGGCCCCAGCTCCTGCCGCAGCCAGTCGGCGTAATCGTCCACGCCGTCGCTGAGGTCGTGGGGGATGACGGTGTGGAAGCCGTAGAGCTTGCGCCGCGGATGCAGGTTGCGGAAGCCGACGTTGATGCAGTGGTAGCCCGCGTCAGCGAGCACCTGCGCCAGCGTGTTGGGTTCGTGCCACTCCTCGCCCGCATAGCCGATGAGACCGCAGGCGTAGCTGCCCTGGCCGCCGAGCAGGCAGCGGCGCGCGCCGGTGGTGGAGGGGATCTCGGTGTAGGCGTTGGGGAAGTACGCGCCGCGGTTGACGAAGGCGTCCAGGTTGGGGGTTTCGACCACGGGGTGGCCGGCGAGGCCGATGTGGTCGCCGCGCTGCTGGTCGGTGGTGAACAGAAGGATATTGGGGCGGGTGTCGGTCATGACGAACCTCCTCACAGTGGAGCGTAGTGGCGGCGGCGCGAAGCCGCGTCGTCTCGGCAGCACCAGCGCGCGGGGGCTCCCTGGCGACTCCGCTCGCTAACGGCGCTCATCGCAGCGGGACCAAGCTATCGGCCTTCGACATGGAAAACCCCGGTTTTCCTCTTCAGCACCGCCAGCACGACATAGGCCGCCAGGCCGAGACCCAGCACCAGCCTCGTACTCGTGTCAAGCGCCCACCGGTTATGCGCAAGGCCGTCGCCCAGCACCGTCACCAACTCGAACGACGCCACGAGCAGGAAGAAACCGCTGAACTCCCGGCGCAGCGCGGTCTCCCACGAGAACGGAAGTGACGGCCGTCGCCACTGCGACAGCCGCGGCAGCCAACACGGCGTCGCGCTTGCCCAGCGCTCGAATGCCTCCCCGAAGCGCTGAGCCAGGAATCGCTCTTCCGCGAGGACGATGCGTTCGTAGTAGAGACAGAACGCAAGGCAGCACACGACCACGAACCACCACACCTGGATTATCAGCGCGACGCCCAACGTGCAGAGGAAGTTGCCGAGATACAGCGGGTGCCGCACGAGCGAATACATGCCGGTGGTGTTCAAGCTCGCCGCCACCTGCTGTTCGGTATTCCGTCCGGAGGTATTGGCGGGAGCATGACCGCCAACCACGCACCGGATTGCCAGCCCAAGCAGCGCAACCGCCACGGACATCAGCCTCCAGTAGGGTACGATCCGGCCACCCACCACGTGCTCCAGCGCCCGCCCCTCCCGGAGCGCCGCCAGCGCCACGGGCACGATCAGCAGCGGCACATAGGTGCGCCAGCGGAAGAGGAAGTCGCCTTGTTTGACCAGCTCATCACGTAGTGCCATTGTCGTCTCGGGGGGCGGGACTACCAAGTACGCCGCAGCGCCACTTGCGGGCCATAATTTGTCTCTCCATTCGCCGCCGCTCCGGCGTACACCTCCGTGTCATGTGGTCGGCGTCCAGGTTTGGATCCGAACAGGTGACGGAGTGGGGCCAAGACTCAGCGCGACGCCGGGCGCGGGTGGGCGCTTCGTGTCTCAGGCCGGACCTCCTGGTACCCACGAGGCGGCAGAGCCAAGACGCCGGCAGCAACAAGCGGGTGGAGGGGCAGCGCTCGAGGGGCGGCGCTCTTGCGTGGGGGCGGCTTTTGTGATAGAATTCGCCGAGAATCACGCCTTGGCTGTGTAAGGCACGGGCCGGTCTGCGCGCCAGCGGCGCGCCGGCAGAGGTCTTACACGCTTTTTTCGGCGGATCACCCAAAGGAGACAGGCTCTTGGCGCTAGTTTCGATGAAAGAGCTCCTGGAGGCGGGAGTTCACTTCGGCCACCAGACCCGGCGCTGGAACCCGAAGATGAAGCGGTATATCTACGGGGGACGCAACGGCATCTATATCATAGATCTCCACCAGACGGTGCGGCTGCTGGAGGGCGCGTGCAACTTCGTGCGGGAGCAGACCGCCGCCGGCGGCAGCGTGCTGTTCGTGGGCACCAAGAAGCAGGCCCAGGAGTCGGTGAGCGAGGCGGCGACCCAAGCCGGGATGTTCAGCGTCAGCCAGCGCTGGCTGGGCGGCATGCTGACCAACTTCAGCACCATTCGCCGGCGGGTGGAGCGCATGAAGGAGCTGCGGCGAATGCGCGATGACGGCGAGCTGGAGTTGCGGCCCAAGGGCGAGCGCGCGCGCATGCTGGAGCAGCTCGCCAAGCTCGAGCGCATCCTCTCGGGGATCGAGGGCATGGAGCAACTGCCGGCAGTCGTTTGCATCGTGGACGTCAAGAAGGAACATATCGCCGTACTCGAGGCGCGGCGGTTGGAGATACCGATCGTCGCCCTGGTTGATACCAACTGCGATCCGGACGAAGTGGACTATCCGATCCCCGGCAATGACGACGCGATCCGGGCGATCCGCCTGGTATCATCGCGGATTGCGGAGGCGGCGCTGGAGGGAGCGCGCGAGCGCGAGGCGCTGGAGGCGAAGGCCGCCGCCGACGCGGAAGCCGCCGCCGCCGCCGAACCGGTCGAAGCGGTCGAGGAGACCGCCGCCGAGCCGGTTTCCACAGCCGATCTGCTGGCGGCGGAGACGGACTCCGCTCACCTCGCCCAGGAGACGGGGCAGCCGTTGGAGGCGTTCGGGTAGCACCCGCCGCCGCCCCGTTTTTCGCCCTGGTCCGCCCGCGGCGGACCCATCTCAGGAGGCACGCGTGGCGATCACACCCGAGCAGGTAAAGCATCTGCGCGAGCGCAGCGGCGCCGGGATCATGGACTGCAAGCGCGCGCTCGAGCAGTGTGACGGCGATGTGGCGCGCGCAGTCGAGCACCTGCGCGAGCAGGGCATCCTGCGCGCCGCGCATCGCGAATCGCGCCCCACGGCGGAGGGGGTGGTGGAATCCTACGTCCACGCCGGCGGCAAGATCGGGGTCCTGGTCGAGGTCAACTGCGAGACCGACTTCGTGGCGCGCACGCCCGAACTGCGGAGCCTCGCGCACGAGGTGGCGATGCAGATCGCGGCCCAGCATCCGCGCTACCTGAGCCGCGAGGAGGTGCCGCCAGCGGTGCGCGACAAGGAGCTGGAGATCTACCGCGCGCAGAGCGTGCGCGAGGGCAAGCCGGAGAAGATCCTGGACAAGATCGCGGCCGGCAAGCTCGAGAAGTACTTCCAGGAGTTCTGCCTGCTGGAGCAGCCCTTCATCCGCGATCCCGACCGCACGATCGAGGATCTGCGCAAGGAGGTCGCCGTCAAGACGGGCGAGAACGTCCGCATTCGACGTTTCGCCAGGTTTCAGCTCGGCGAGGCGGAGGAGTAGTGGGCGCACCCAAGTATAGGCGCATCCTGGTCAAGCTCAGCGGCGAGATCTTCGCCGGCGGAGATCGGTTCGGGATCGACGCCGCCAGCGTCCGTCGGCTGGCGCAGGAGCTCAAGGAGGTGCGCGAGATCGGGGTCGAGATCGCAATCGTGGTCGGCGGGGGCAATATCTTCCGCGGGCGCAGCCGCGCGCCCTTTGACATCGAGCGTACCACCGCCGACTACATGGGCATGCTCGCCAGCGTCCTCAACGCCCTGGCGCTGCAGGATGCGCTGGAGAAGCTGGGGGTCTATACCCGCGTGCAGAGCGCGATCCAGATGCAGGAGGTGGCCGAGCCCTACATCCGGCGGCGCGCGGTGCGCCACCTGGAGAAGGGACGCATCGTCATTTTCGCCGCCGGCACCGGCAATCCGTACTTCACCACCGATACCGCGGCGGCGCTGCGCGCGGCGGAGGTGGGCGCCGAGGCGCTGCTCAAGGGCTCGACCGTGGACGCGATCTACGACCGCGACCCCAAGCTCGATGCGGGCGCCCAGCGGCTGGCTCGTCTCGATTACATGGAGGCGCTGACGCGGCGCATCAAGGCGCTCGACGCCACCGCCGTCTCGCTGAGCCAGGACACGGGCCTGCCTATCATCCTCTTCGACATCCGGGAGCCGGGCAATCTCAAGCGCGTGGTGCTCGGCGAAGCCATCGGCAGCGTCATATCGGCACCCGGCGGTGGGTAGCGCCATGCCGCTCGCCCCAGGACGCGACCGGGAGCACCGAAGCGTCGCCATGATGTCGGATCGGGCCGCGAGCCGACGAGCCGGGGCAGGCGCGTCATCCCGGGCCGGGTGCGCCAGGGAGGCTAACCATGACGACAGATCCCGTGGCCGGGGTCTTGGACGAAACCGCGCACCACATGGATCAGGCGCTGGAAGCGACGCGGCGTGAGTTCGCTACCATTCGCAGCGGCCGCGCCAACCCCGCGTTGCTCGACCGCATCACGGTTGAGGCCTACGACACCCACATGCCCCTCAACCAGCTCGCTACCATTTCCGCGCCCGAGCCGCGGATGCTGATCATCGCGCCCTGGGACCAGACCCTGATCGGCGCCATCCGCAACGCGCTCACCCGGTCCGATCTCGGCCTCAACCCCTCGACCGACGGCCGCCTCCTGCGGGTGCCGGTGCCGGAACTGAGTGAGGAGCGCCGCCGGGATCTCGCCAAGCTGGTGGGCCGCAAGGCGGAGGAGAGCCGGGTCGCGATCCGCAATCTCCGCCGCGAAGCGGTCGAGAAGTTGCGCAAGCTGCAGAAGGCGGGCGACATCTCGGAGGACGACGCGCGGCGCGCCCAGGACCAGGTGCAGAAAGCCACCGACGCCCACACGCGGGAGGTGGACCGGCTCCAAGAAGCGAAGGCGGCGGAGATCATGGAGGTGTGAGCGTGACCGGCAGCGCACCGCCCCCGCTCATCGGTCTCGACCCGCAGCAGGCGCGACGGCGGGCGACGGAGGCGGGGTGGGAGGTCGCGGAGCTGGCCGTCACTACGCCGCCGTCAGCGGCCCCTAGCGGCCCCCAGCGGGTTGTCGGTCAGGCGGTGGTAGGGCCGCGCACCCTGTCCCTGGTGGTCGCGGCCTCGGTGGCCCCGGCGCGCCCGTGCCGGCGGGCGCGCGAGCAGACCCCGGCATGAAACGACATCCCTGCGAGCCCCCGCCCCCGCCCACGGCCGAGGAGCTGATGGCGACGCTCGACCGCGAACGGTTGCCGCGCCACGTGGCCATTATCATGGACGGCAACGGCCGCTGGGCGCAGGAGCGGTCGCTGCCGCGCGTCATGGGCCACCAGGCGGGAGCGGAGAGCGTGCGCGCGGCGGTGGAGCTGTGCGACGAGGTGGGCATCGGTGTGCTCACGCTGTACACGTTCTCGTCGGAAAACTGGGCGCGCCCGCGGGAAGAGGTCGCGGGCCTGATGCACCTGATCGCGGAGAAGATGCGCGTCGAGCTGCCGGAGATGCACGAGCGCAACGTGCGGGTGCGCGCCATCGGCCGGCTGCACGAGTTGCCGCCGCGGGTGCGGACGATCCTGGAGCAGGCGGAGGAGGTCACCGCGAAAAACTCCGGTCTGCGCTTCCATCTGGCGATCAATTACGGCGGTCGCGCCGAGATCGCGGATGCGGCGCGAGCGATGGCGGCGCAGGTCGCGTCCGGCGACCTGCGGCCGGAGGACGTATCGGAGGAGCGTCTCGCTCACCACCTTTATGCGCCGGAGGTGCCGGATCCGGACCTGCTGGTGCGCACCGGCGGGGAGATGCGCGTGAGCAACTACTTGCTGTGGGAGATCGCCTACGCCGAGATCGTGGTGGTGCCGACGCTGTGGCCTGATTTCCGGCGCCAGGACTTGCTCGCCGCGCTGGCGGAATACCAGCGGCGCCGACGCCGATTCGGCAGGGTCGGGGACGACCTCTGACTGCCAGCGGCGTCGCGGCGCTGGCGTCGTGCCGGCGGTCAGGGGGCGTCACCCCGAAGACAAGCGCCAGGGCCGGCGGGGGACGACTCGCTATGCGGGTGATCATGGAGTGCCCGCGGTGCGGGCGGCAGAACGCTCGCACCTTGCAGCACTGCCAGGCGTGCAACGAGTGGCTGCACGGAGCCAGCGCGGTCGTGGGCGTGTGCCCGCAGTGCCACCTGCCGGTGCGCGAGAGCGAATTGGCATGCTCCAACTGCGGCGCTTACCTGGATCCCCGGCTCGAGCAGGAAGGAGGGCCGCGCCTGCCGCAGGAGAAGCGCCTCGGCCTGCGCGCGCGCAAGGCGATGGCGGAGCCGGGGCGAGCCGCCGCCCGCCTCATCTCGGCCGCGTTCCTGTGCCGGGCGGTGGGAGCGGCGGTGGTGGTGGCCTCCCTGGCGCGGGGGATCGTGGCGGTGCAGGAACTGCGCGTCGCCGCCACTCCCGACGAGGCGATGTTCATAGCTTACGCGGCGGTGTTGTGGGCGCTGGCGGGCATCGTGGGGGTGGGCTTGCTGGTGGCCGGGTTCGTGATCCTGCGCCCGCCGCGCTGACGCGCCTGCGCCGCTGCGCGCAGGCACGGCCGATGGGCCGCCGGAGCAAGATGGAAGTCAACGACCGCACTAAGCCAGAGCCGACCGACGCCGCGCGCGGGGAAGTGCGCCGCTGGCGAATGCTGGCGCTGGCGGCGGCCGCCTACCTGGGGCTCGGGCTGCTGGCGGGGCCACGGGCGCTCGCCGCGCTCAAGCCGGGGCCGCTGCTGGTGGGCCTGGCGGTGGTGGCGGGGATCGCGTACATCCTGATCGCGCTGGCGATGGTGGTGCTGGCGTGCCGACTGCCCCTGTCATGGAAAGGGCAACTGGGAGCAGGGCTGGCCTTCGCCGCCGCTTTCGGCGCTGCGCGGGCGGCCCATGTTTCGTTGCTGGGCGATCTGTCGCTGGTGCTGGCGGCGTTGTTCGCGGGCGCGCTGGCCTCGCGCGTGATCCGGGAGCGCAACATGCTGGTGCCGGTGGTGGTGGCGGCGGCTGCGGTGGACACCTGGGGCGTCTATTGGGGATTTGTGGCGGAGATCGGCAGACGGGCGCCGGAGGTGGTCAAGCAGTTCAGCGCCGCCGTGCCCGGGGCGGCGGCTGCGGAACTGCCGGTGCCGCTGCTCAGCTCGGTGGGCGCCGGCGACTTCCTGTTCATGGCGCTGTTCGTGGCCGCGGTGTGGCGGCTGGGAATGAATCTGCGCGGCACGCTGTGGGCGCTGTTCGGGGTTTACCTGGTGGTGCCGGCGGCTTTCGCCGCCGTCTCGGCGGTGACCGCGTCAGAGGCGCCGGCGCTGCCGGGGCTGGTGTTCGTGGGATTCGCGACGGCGGCGGCCAACTGGCGGCATTTCCACTTCTCGCGCGCGGAGAGGTTCGCGCTGCTGTACGCGGCGATGGCGTTGACGGCGCTCATCCTGGCGGCGTGGGGGGTGAAGCGGGCGCTGGGAGGCTGAGGGCGGAACGTACGTCATTCTGGTGAACGAAGTGAAGGATCTTGCCCTCGATGTCTGCCCGGCCAAGATGCCTTCGGCTTCGCTCAGGGCAGGCCCTTCGCCTCCGGCGGCTAGGTCGCTGCGCGACCGCCGTGGCGGCCTTCGGCCTAGCCACTCAGGATGACATAAGCGCAGGAGGACATGGTGACCGATAGGTACGAGCCGCAGCCGCTCGAGGCGAAATGGCAGCAGCGATGGGCGCAAGCGCGTCTGTTCGAAGCGCCCGATCGCTCGCACCAGCCGAAGTTCTACTACCTCGACATGTTCGCCTATCCCTCGGGTGACCTGCACTGGGGGCATGTTCGCAACTACACTGTTGGCGACGTGATGGCGCGCTACCACGTCATGCGCGGCGAGCATGTGCTGCACTGCACGGGTTTCGATGCCTTCGGGCTGAATGCCGAGAACGCGGCGATCAAGCGCGGCGTTCATCCCGCCGCTTGGACCGAACACAACGTGGCGCAGATGGAGCAGCAGCTTCGGCGCATGGGCTACTCCTTCGACTGGAGCCGCGAGGTCAACACCTCCCGGCCCGAGTACTACAAGTGGACGCAGTGGCTGTTCCTCCAGCTCTACCGGGCTGGGCTGGCCTTCAAGCAGCGGGCTCCCGTCAACTGGTGCCCATCGTGCGCGACCGCGCTGGCCAACGAGCAGGTCATCGGCGGGCTCTGCGAGCGGTGCGACACCGCGGTCGCGCCGAAGGAGATGGAGCAGTGGTTCTACCGCACCACCCAGTACGCCGACCGTCTGCTCGCCGGCCACGACAAGATTGACTGGCCCGAAGACGTCAAGCTCATGCAGCGCAACTGGATCGGGCGCAGCGAGGGCGTCGAGTTCGACATGGCTATCGCCGATTCCCCGCACCGGGTCGCCGTTTATACGACCCGGCCGGACACCGTCTTCGGCGTTACCTACGTGGTGCTGGCGCCCGAGCACCCGCTGGTGAACGAGATCATCAGCGGCGAGCAGCGCACGGCGGTGACCGCCTATCGCGAGCAGGCGCGCAAGAAGGCCGAGCTCGAACGCATCGCCGACACCGCCAAGGACGGCGTCTTCACCGGTGCCTACGCGGTCAACCCGATGACCGACGAGCGGGCGCCGGTGTGGGTCGCCGACTACGTCCTCATGGGCTACGGCACCGGCGCCATCATGGCCGTGCCCGCGCACGACCAGCGCGACTTCGAGTTCGCCCGGCGCTACGGCCTGCCGATCCGCGTGGTCATCAACCCGCCGGGCGCGACGCTCGATCCGGCGACCATGCCCGAGGCTTACGTGGAGTCCGGGGTGCAGGTCAACTCCGGCCGCTTTGACGGTCTGCCCAGCGAGGAGGGGTGGCGGGCGATCGCCGACG
>Ga0307380_10002924_pt1 | contig 23967 bp, 20 predicted proteins | sample UN3MG_FD_202239 | JGI IMG/M metagenome (GOLD analysis project Ga0307380, IMG submission 202239) | Soil microbial communities from Risofladan, Vaasa, Finland - UN-3 | ecosystem: Environmental > Terrestrial > Soil > Coastal area > Acid sulfate soil | place: Finland: Risofladan, Vaasa | collected... | reverse complement strand
CCCCAACACCTATCACCCAACACCGAACACCTGCCTTCTCTTCGCTCACTCCCCAAACCTCACCCCAAACGGCTCGGCCACGGCCTTGATCTGCGCCAGCACCTCCTCCTCGCTACGGCCCATCGCGGCGAGAAGCAATCGGTAGTTTTCGGTTATCACTGGCTCGTTGGGGTGCACGTGGCCGGTGGCAACCCTGAACCGCAACATGATTTCCAGCGCCCGCCTCATCAGCGGCTCGGCCTCGGACAACCGGTTCTTGGCCTTGAGCAACTGCGCGAGGTTGTTGAGGCGGATGGCGACCTTGGGGTGGTCCGGCCCGAAGCTCGCCTCGTCAATGGCCAGCGCCCGCCGCATCAGCGGCTCGGCCTCGGACAGCCGGTTCGTGGCCTTGAGCAACGCCGCGAGGTTGTTGAGGTCCGTGGCGACCTCGGGGTGTTCCGTCCCGAAGCTCGCCTCGTCAATGGCCAGCGCCCGCCTCATCAGCGGCTCGGCCTCGGACAGGCGGTTCGTGGCCTTGAGCAACTGCGCGAGGTTGTTGAGGCGGATGGCGACGTCGGGGTGGTCCGGCCCGAAGCTCGCCTCGTCAATGGCCAGCGCCCGCCTCATCAGCGGCTCGGCCTCGGACAGGCGGTTCGTGTCCTGGAGCAACCGCGCGAAGTTGTTGAGGGCGGTGGCGAAACTGGGGTGGTCCGGCCCGAAGCTCGCCTCGTCAATGGCCAGCGCCCGCCTCATCAGCGGCTCGGCCTCGGCCAGGCGGTTCGTGGCCTGGAGCAACTGTGCGAGGTTGTTGAGCGCCGTGGCGACGTTCGGATGGTCCGAGCCGAGGCTGGCCTCGAAAATGGCCACGACCCGTCTCATCAGGGGCTCGGCCTCGGACAGACGGTTCGTGGCCTGGAGCAACTGCGCGAGGTTGTTGAGGCGGATGGCGACGCTGGGGTGTTCCGTCCCGAAGCTCGCCTCGTCAATGGCCAGCGCCCGCCTCATCAGCGGCTCGGCGCGGGTGTATTGCGCAAGGTTATCCCACCAATGGCCTGCCTGGTTGAGGAGCCAAGCGGCTGAGGGGTGGCCGGTCTCGTCCCATAGGCGCGCCAGGGCGTCGAAAGGCTCAAGCTCCCAGCGGGCCTCCTGCCAGTTGGTTGTCTTGCGCAAAACCGCATCCCGCTCGCGGGCGAGTTGGTCAACGGCGCTATGCCGGGCGGCACGGTCGGCATCGGATAACTCGCGCTGAATGAGATCCTGGACGAGTCGGTGGACCCGCACGATTCTGGGTCTGGCATCCTCTCCTGCAGCACGGGAGAAGAGGGCGAGGCGCAGGAGGCGTCGCCAGCACTCGGCCCAGGGGTCGAGACGCCCCTGCCTCTCGCCGATCTCAGGGAAATCACGGGCCACAAGTGCCTGTAGCCACGGGAGCGGGACCTGGTCCGGATGGAGGAATGCGGCGTATTCCAGCGTTCGGCGCTGGGGCGCGGTGAGGCCGCCGATGACCGGGCCGAGGACCGCGCCGAGCCGCAGCTCGTTGTTGTGGTACTGCACCTTGACATCGCCGTCCTCCGCGATGCCGTCCAGGTCTTTGAGCCCGAGGCCGTCGGCCATCGCCGCGCAGGTCGTGTCGGGGTGCGCGTAGAGATATGCCGCAACCAGCTCGACCGCGAGGGTGAAGCCGCCCAGACGCCGTACAATGCTGCGTGCCGCCTCGCGTTCCGATTCGTTGGCGAAGGGGCGGTACTTCTCCATGAGTTCCAGGGCCTCCGGATCACGGAGTTCCCCGAGGACGAGCCAGCCTCGTTCCTCGGCCGGCGGCGCGGGCAGGCGAGTGGTGCCGAGGAGATGCAGCCCCGGCCCAAGGCACGTCAGGTGGGCCGTTTCCGGCCTGGTCAGGATCGCAGGCTCGGTCACGTTGTCGAGCACCAGGAGGATATGCCCCAGTCGCGCGAGTCGCTCGTCGAGGCACGACCTGACGGCCGCGAAGTAGGTGTCCACCGTCTTGCGGTCTTCATCGCTGATCTGGCCGCGGAAGGCGGGGGCGTCACCAAGGCAGAGGACGGCTTCGCGCAGGCTGGTGCGGCCTTCGCACGGGACGAGAAACCTTCCACCGGGGTACACCGATGCATAGGCCTGGGCGTAGGTGAACGCAAGCTCGGACTTCCCGATTCCGCCCAGGCCCTGGATGCTCGTGATGACACCCGCCCGGTCGTCGAGGAGGCGTTGGCGGAGGTCGAGCAGGAGTTCGATGCGCCCGGAGAACATGCGATTGTATGGGGGAACCGTGCTCTCGCTCAGGGCGGCCCTGCGGACGTCCTCGGCTCGGGCGTCGAGGTCGCGGGCGAGGCCGGCGAGGACCTTCCGCAGGTCGGCCTCGCGGAGTGCCTCGACGCCCCTGTTGTAGAACGGCTCGACGGCGTTGGCCTGGCGGCGCCGCACAGCCCAGACGACAGGTGAGGCGGATCCGATGAAGGCGTCGTGCGGCGGGGGCAGGCCGCAGAGGTCGGCCACGCGGTGCGCGACCTCCTGCTCGCTCATGCCCGAGTAGAGGCCGGGCACCTCGACGATGTAGATGGGCGCGACACCCGCCGAGAGGATGTGCTTGGCGATCTCGGTGTCAATCCACGCCCGCCACTCGCGGCGGCACCATTCGCTGGCGAAGTAGCGGGGCGAGATGAAGGCGAGGAAGAGGCGCGAGGCCGCCAGGCCGTGGTGGATGCGGTGCTGCCAGTCGTCGAGGCCGCGGATGGCCTGGCGGTCGAAGAACGGCACGAGCACGCGGCCGCCCGTGAACCTGCGGTGCTCGGCGAGCAGCGCCTCGACGAAGCCGCTGATCCAGCCGCCCGCGTCGTCCGCGCGGGCGTAGGAGACGAAGAGGTCGAACTGATCGGTGTCCCGTGCCATCGCCCTGTGCCCCCGTGCGCCCACGCGAGCATGGGTGGATGAATGGATGGGTGGATGGGTGTCAGGCAATCATCCAGCCATCCATTCCGCCATTCATCCCCTCGGATCAGCGGGCTCACTTGGGCGGAGCAGGCGGCGGCTCCTTCGGCGGCTCGGCCTTGGAGGGCGGGGCCTTCTCCTCCCCCTTCACGGGCAAGATCGCGGTGAGCTGCACCCGGCCTTCGAAGGTCACCTGCTGCTTGTTGCGGTCGTGGACCACGCGGTCCGCGCGGACCTCGTCCTTGCCCATGCCGACCAGGACCTGCGTCTCCGGGGTGCTGTAGAGGGTGACGATGCCGGTCGTCTCGTCGTAGGTCGCCCTGTCGCAGGAGGCCGACCGCCCGTCGGGGGCGAGCTGGAGCGGCGGCCGGCCCACGGTGCGCTGCGTGATGGGGACCACGGTGTAGACCCGCACGTTCCCCGTGGCGTCCATCTTCTTGAACTCGCCGGTCTTCTCGTCGAGGTTGGCGACCATCGTGTCGGCGTCAATCCGCATGTCGCCCTTGATGATGGTGGCGGGGCCGGTGATGTGAGCGAGGCTCTGGCCCTGGACGTAGTGGATGCGCTCGGCCCAGACGTGGAGCGGCTCGGGCGGCTTGGGGGGCTTCTTCTCCTTGGGGGCGCCCTTCTTGTCGGGGGCCTTCTTCTCCGGGCCAGCCTTTGCTTCGCCCGCAAGCGACGTGGCGCACTGCGCCACCACGAAGGCCACGCCAGCCGCCAGGACGATAATGCTTCGCACCATTGGTGGTCCCTAGAGTTGTGAGAGGATGCATGGATGAATGGATGAGTGGATGGATGCCCAAACCCACCGATCCAGTTCCTTCTTCATCCAATCATCCACACATCCATCCATCCAACCATCCATTCACCGCGTCAGCTTGCTCTCGATTCCCAGGAGCCCGGCCTCGCGCGTGAGGATGGGCTGGACGACGCGGCGGAGAAACTCGTCCACCTGCTGTGGGGCACGGCCGGCCAGCCGCTCGCCGCTGGCCAGGTCGTCCATGCGGTCGCGGACGGCGGCGAAGGCGTCGTCGGCCTTCAGGCGTTCGATGAGGTCGCTCTCCAGCCCCTCGTCGGTCACGCGGCGGCGGGCCTCCCAGGCGTGCTGGCGGAGGCGTTCGTGGAGCTTCTGGCGGTCGCCGCCGGCCTTCACCGCGGCCATCAGAAGGCGCTCGGTGGCCATGAACGGCGCCTCGCGGCGCAGGCGCGCGCCGATCACCCCAGGGTGCACCACGAGGCCGCGGGCGACGTTGAGGGCGATGATCAGAATGGCGTCGGCGGCCAGGAATGCCTCGGGAATCGCAATGCGGCGGCCCGCCGAGTCGTCCAGCGTGCGTTCGAGCCACTGCGTGGCCGCGGTGAGCGGGGCCGTGAGGGCCGTGGCGATCAGGTGCCGGGCGAGCGAGCCGATGCGCTCGCACCGCATCGGGTTCCGCTTGTGCGGCATGGCCGACGAGCCGATCTGGCTCTTCTCGAACGGCTCCTCGACCTCCTGGAGGTGCTGGAGGAGCCGAATGTCGTTGGACATCTTGCAGGCCGACTGCGCGATGCCCACGAGGGCGTTGAGCACGGTCGTGTCAATCTTCCGCGAATAGGTCTGGCCGCTGACGGGCACGACCTGCCGGAAGCCCATCTTGTGCGTGACCAATCGGTCGAGCTTGCGGACCTTGGCGTGGCTGCCCTCGAACAGCTCGAGGAAGCTGTCCTGCGTGCCCGTGGTGCCCTTGACGCCGCGGAACGGCAGCCATTCGACGAGGCGGGCGACCTCCTGGTAGTCGAGCACGAAGTCGTAGAGCCACAACGAGGCCCGCTTGCCGACGGTGGTGGGCTGGGCGGGCTGGAAGTGGGTGAAGCCGAGGGTCACCAGGGCGCGGTGCTCGCGGGCGAAGCAGGCGAGGGCCTCGATGAGGTTCACGAGCTTGGCCCGCAGAAGCCCGAGGGCATCCCGCATGATCAGCAGGTCGGCGTTGTCGGTCACGTAGCAGCTCGTGGCGCCGAGGTGGATGATGGCCTTGGCCGTGGGGCACTGGGCGGCGAGGGCGTGAACGTGTGCCATCACGTCGTGGCGAAGCTGGCTTTCGAGGCGGTCAACGTGGGCAAAATCAATGTCGTCGTGGTGGGCGCGCAGCTCGGCGAGCTGCGCGTCGGCGATGGGCAGGCCCAGCTCCTGCTCGGCCTCGGCCAGGGCGAGCCACAGGCGGCGCCAGGTCGAGTGCTTGCGCTGGGGCGAAAAGGTCTTGCTCATCTCGCGGCTGGCGTAGCGCGTGACCAGCGGGTTGTCGTATTGGTCGTAGCGGCCGGGCTCGGTCATGGCTTTGTCGCTCTGCTCACGGCGGACATCGGGCCGATAGGACATATAGGACCGATAGGACTATGCCCGCATGCAGGCAGCCACAGGATAGGTGGCGTTGCCCCAATGGTTTCGGACGCAGTCGCAGCACGTCCCGCGGTTCTCGCAGGCATCGTAGTCGCAGGGGCAGAACTCGAGGTTCGCCCCGTGCAGCTCGCATTTCTCCCTGGCGATGCCCTTGAGGGAACTGGTGGCGGCGGGCCGTTCGGTGCCGCGCATGCAGAAGCTCTTCTGGCCCTTCGCCAGGTGGTTCTGGATGCACAGGCAGCAGATCCCGCGGCGCTCGCACTTCTCGTTCAGGCACGGGCACATCTGGAGGTTGACCTGTCGGTTCGGGCATTCCATCGCAGCAGACATGGGCGGCGTGCTCCTTTTCCTGGACCCGAGAACGCCGAGGAACAAGGGGATTATATGAGACCCGGCGCATTCGTTCAAGCGCCACTTGACTTTTCAGGCGTCCTGCCGCATCATGTCCGCCAGCTGCCGCCGATGCGGCGCGCGAGGGCGGCGCAGAACCGCCTGGGCACTTTGAAGGAGAGCACGGGAATGTTCAGGCACGGTGTCGGGGTGCTGCTGGGCCTCCTGATGCTGGCGGGGCTGACGGGCCGCGTCGCTGCCGGCGAGGGCGAGGAGCCCAAGAAGGAGGCGGTCGCCAAGGAGGCACCCGCCGCCAAGGAGAAGGCGGTGGACGAGTATCGCTCGGCTATCTCGAAGCTCAGCGCGGCTCGCAGGAAGTTCATCCTGAGCAAGCCCGAGCTTGCCGAGGCCTACAAGCAGTTCGACGAGCGCATGAAGCAGATCGAGAAGGAGCGTGCCGAGTTCTACGCCAAGCTCCGCACGATGTCGCCGGAGATTGACGAGCTCGAGAAGAAGAAGGAGGAGCTCGAGGCCGAGCGCAAGCGCAAGGTCGAGGAGGCCCGCAAGGCGAAGGGCGAGCGAAAGCCAAAGAAGAAAGAGTGAGCCTCGTCCCGGCCTCTCGTCCGCTCTGACCCGCAGCGATACCCCCACGAGGCGGCGCGCCTTGGCGCGTCGCCTCGCGCTTTCGCGCGCGGAAATGCGCTGTTGCCCCCAACCGTCTCGCACGTATAATAGAGGGGCGGGGCGCCCGTGAGGCTGTCCCCGAACGGCTTCGACATGCGTATAACAACGGGGCGAATTGCGCCCAGGACGGAATGGGACGATGGTTCAGCTCGATAGCGTCACGAAGCTCTACGCGGGCCCGCGTGGCGAGGTCCGCGCCCTGGATGGGGTGACCTTGCGCGTGAACGAGGGCGAATTCGTGGCCGTCCGGGGGGCGAGCGGCAGTGGGAAGTCAACCCTCCTGCTCACCCTCGGGTCCATGGTGCGGCCGACGAGCGGGCGCGTAACCATTGCCGGCACCGACATTTACGCCCTCTCCCCCAACGTGCGGGCGCGGTTCCGCGCCGAGAACATCGGCTTCGTGTTCCAGCTCTTCCACCTCATCCCCTACCTGAGCGTGCTGGAGAACGTGCTGGTGCCGGGCCTGGCGTCGCGCAGGGGCGACCGAGCGTCGGCGCCGGCGCTCCTGGACCGCTTCGGCCTGGCCCACCGCGTCCACCACCGCCCTGGCGAGTTGAGCATCGGCGAGCGGCAGCGCGTGGCGATGGCCCGAGCGCTCCTCAACCGCCCCCGGCTCATCCTCGCGGACGAGCCGACGGGCAACCTCGACCCCGACAACGCCGCCGAGATCATGAAGCACCTCGCCGAGCTGCACCGCGAGGGGGCCACGATCGTGGTCGTCACGCACGAAGACCTCGCCGCCCGCTGCGCCCAGCGCACCGTGCGCATCCGCGAAGGCCGCCTGGAGACCGACCAGACGTGACGTGTCCTAGACCCTGAGCCAGAGGAGAACGCCGACGTGAATGCCTGCCGTTGGACCACTATCGCCCGAGCATCCGTGCTCCTTGCCTGTTTCGCCCTCGTAGTCGGCTGCGGAGACGACGAGGGGGAGAAGGGCAAAGGCGAGCCCCTCCTGTGCCACGTCGGCGGCACGATGCGTCCCGTGCTGGAGGAGCTCGCCAAGCGCTACCAGGCAGAGACGGGCCAGCTCGTGCGGTTCAACTACGGCGACTCGGGCGCGCTCCTCACCCAGATCGAGCAGGCGAAGCGGGGCGACCTCTACGTGTGCCACGACCCCTTCGGGGGGAGCGCACAGAAGAAGGGCCTGGCCGCGCGCGTCTGGACCATCGCCTCGCTCACCCCGATGATCGCGGTGCAGAAGGGAAACCCCAAGGGGATCAGGGGCCTGCGCGACCTGGCGAAGCCAGGGCTCAAGATCGGCCTCACCGACGAGACGTACTCGACCCTCGGCCACATCAACCCCAGGATGTTCGACAAGGCAGGTCTCCGCAAGGAGATCGAGGCGAACGTCGTCACCCGCACCCGCATGGGCGGCGAAGTGGCCAACGCCGTCGGCATTGGCAACCTCGACGCCACGATCGTGTGGAACGCCGTGGCCTACCTGCGGCGCGAGAAGCTCGACGCCGTGCCGATCGAGCCCTCGCTCCTCCTCCAGCCGGGCGTGGACGCCGTGACCACCGCCACGTTCGGCCCGATCGACATGGGCTGCGTCAAGGTCACGATCGCCACGCTGAAGTGCTCGAAGCGTGCGAAGGCCGCGGCCGCGTTCGCGGAATATGCGGCCTCGGCGAAGGCTCGCGACGCCTTCGCGTCGTTCGGCTTCTCGCCCGCGCCAGCCGCTCCCGACGGCTCGGCTGCTTCCGGCACCGTCGCCGACACGCCCCCTCGCGGCAGCGCGCTCCACCTCTACTGCGGCGCCGGCATTCGCCCGGCCGTCGCGGACGCCATCAACACATTCGAGAAGGAGGCGGGTGTGACCGTGCGCGCCGACTACGCGGGGTCCGGCACCCTCCTGTCGAACATGCGGGCCTCGAAGCGTGGCGACCTGTACATGCCGGGGGAGTCCGAGTACGTGGACCGCGCGCAGGGGCTGGGCATGATCGCCTCGCGGCGCGACGTGTGTTACTTCATCCCCGTCATCCTCGTGCCCAAGGGGAATCCGAAAGGAATCAAGTCGCTCCAGGACCTCACCCGCCCCGGCCTGCGCCTCGGCCTCGGCAACCCCGATGCCTGCGCCATCGGCCAGGTGTGCGTCAAGCTCTTTCAGAAGAACAAGATCCCGCTCGACGCCATCGAGAAGAACACCAGGGTCAAGACTCTGACGGTGAACGAGTTGGGCATCCAGGTGAAGATCGGCCAGCTCGACGCCACGATCGTGTGGGACGCCATGGCGGCCTACTACAGCGATAGCGCCGAGAGCATCGCCATCCCACGCTCCCAGAACATCGTGTCCCGGGTGACGATCGGCATCCTCAACAGCGCCGAGGACCGCGCGCTGGCGCAGCGGTTCGTGGACTTCCTGGTGAGCGACGCGGGGCAGGCAGTCTTCCGCAACCACCACTACACGACGAGTCTTCCTGCGGAGTGAGCAGGACCTTGAGCAGGCGCGCGCGCACGACCGAAGCCCCTCGAGGCCCCGTGGCCGGGCCGCGCGTGACGCCGTTCTCCGTGGTCACGGTGGCCTTTGTCGCGGTCTTCCTCCTCCTCGTCCTCACGCTGATCATCACCGACATCTCCTACACCGACGCCAAGTCGCTCCGCGAGGCCCTGACCTCGCGCGAGGTGCTGCACGCGCTGTGGCTCAGCGTCTTCACGTCCCTCACCTCGGTGGCCATCATCGTGGTGTTCGCCATCCCCGTGGGATATGCCCTGAGCCGGTACCGCTTCCCCGGCCACGCGGTGGTCGAGGCGCTGGTGGACCTGCCGATCGTCCTGCCGCCGGTCGTCATCGGGCTTTCGCTGCTCGTGTTCTTCAGCACCCCCATCGGCAAGTGGATCGAGACGACGTGGGTGGAGTTCGTCTACTCCGTCCAGGGCATCATCCTCTGCCAGTTCATCGTCTCGGCCTCCTTCGGCATTCGGGCCGCGGCCGCCGCATTCGACAGCGTGGACCGGCGGCTCGAGAACCTGGCCTTGACTCTCGGCTGCACGCGGGGCCAGGCATTCTGGCGGGTGGCGCTGCCGATGGCGCGCAACGGCATCGTGGCGGGGGCCATCGTGGCCTGGGCGCATGCGGTGGGGCTCTTCGGGCCCCTGATGATCTTCGCCGGCACCACGCGAATGAAGACGGAAGTGCTGCCCACCACGGTCGCCCTGGAGCTTTCGATTGGCCGGATCGAGGTCGCCCTCGCCGTCGCCCTGGTCATGCTCGCGGCGGCCGCCGCGGCCCTGGTCCTCGTGCACGCGCTGGCCGGCGCGCGGAGGTGGTGGCCCGGATGATCCGCGTGCGCGACCTCAACCTCCGCATCGGCACCTTCGCCCTCCGCGACCTGTCGCTCCAGGTCGCCCAGGGCGACTACTTCGTCCTCCTCGGCCCCACGGGGTCGGGCAAGACGCTCTTCATCGAGTGCCTCTGCGGCCTGCTCCGGCCCGACGCGGGAACCATCGAGATTGACGGGCGCGACGTGACGCATCTCGCCCCCCGCCTGCGCGGCATCGGCTACGTGCCGCAGCACCAGGGCCTGTTCCCCCACTTGAGCGTGGAGGACAACATCGCCTTTCCGCTCCGCACGCGCCGCCTACCGCGCGCCGAGATCAAGGAGCGGGTCGGCCCGCTCGTGGACCTGTTGGGCATTGGCCCCTTGCTCCGGCGCTGGCCGGCGCACCTCAGCGGCGGCGAGCGGCAGAAGGTGGCCCTCGCCCGCGCACTCGCCCCACACCCGAAGCTCCTCCTCCTCGATGAGCCGGTGAGCGCGCTCGACGAATCGAGCCGCGAGCGCCTCTGCTCCGAGCTGCACCGCATCCACGAAGAACTCCAGATCACCACCCTCCACGTCAGCCACAGCGTCGAGGAGGCCCTCAGCATCGGGAACCGGGCAGGGGTGCTGAACGCTGGAGAGGTCGTGCAGACGGGCTCCCTCACCGAGCTGCTTCGGCGGCCGGCCAGCGAGTTCGTCGCTCGCTTCTTTCGCACGGAGAACATCGTCCCGGCCGCGGCGACCCCCCTGCCTGGTGGCGGCTCGGAGCTGTCCTTCGCCGGCCACCAGCTCCGGGTGGCGGGGCACCACGAGGGCAGCGTCACCTTCGTCATCCGTGCCGAGAGCCTGGCCATCCATCCCAAGGGCGCCGCCGTGTCGAACGGCATCGAGGCGACCCTCACGCGGCTGAGCGAGCGCGGGCTATACCGCCGCCTGGAGTTCCGTGCCGGTGTGCCCCTTGTCGCCTTCAGCACCCTGCCCGCCGAGACATTCCGAGTCGGCGAGAGCTACCGCGTCGCCCTGCCCCCCGAAGCGATCCACGTGCTCCCCCCCGACAGCCTTTCTTGACACGGCCCCGGCGCCCGGCTACACTGCGGCAGTGGCACAGGCATCTTGCCTGTGGGCACACAGGCTGGAAGCCTGTGCCACCGGAGAGGTACTCATGCGGGTCGTGTACTCCATCGGTTCGAGGCTGGCCGGCGGCGGGATCGGGAACACCGCCTACCACGCGGCGCGCGGCATCTGGCGAGCCGGGCACCTGGCCCGGCTCCTGTGCCTCGGCCACGAGCCGACCGATATTCCCGCCGACCTCATCCGCTCGCTCTGGTTCCCCTCGCGCCGCTACCTGCGGCTCCCCGTGCACGCCTACTGGCGGCTGAAGGACTGGGCGTTCGACCGTCGCGCCGCCAGGCTGCTGCCCGCATCGCTCGATGTGTTCCACGGCTGGAACTCGCATTGCCTGCACACGCTGGGCCAGGCTCGGGTTCGCGGGGCGATCACCGTCGTCGAGCGCGGCTCGGCACACGCCGCCGTCCAGGCCAGCCTGCTCGAAGAGGAGCACGAGCGGCTGGGACTGCCCAGGCCGAAGGGCATGCGCCGCCTCGTCGAGCGCTGCCTCGCCGAGTATGAGATCGCCGACTGCGTGCACGTCCCATCCTCGTTCTGCCGCCAGAGCTTCCTCGACGCCGGCTTCCCCACGAGCAAGGTGGTGCAGAGCCCTTACGGCGTGGACCTGGCCCGCTTCGCTCCACAGCCCGGGTCAGCCCGATTCACCGTCCTCTACGTCGGCGAGATCGGCATCCGCAAGGGGGCGCTCGACCTGCTGGAGGCCTGGTCGAGGCTTCAGTTGAGCGACAGCCGCCTCGTCCTCTGCGGCGGCACCGAGGCGGCAGTCGCCTCGCGGGTGGATGCGTACCGGCGTCGCTGTTCCTTCGAGACGCCGGGCTTCGCCTCGGACACGCCGGCCGCCTATGCGGGTAGCTCGGTGCTCGTCCTGCCCGCCATCGAGGACGGCTTTCCACTCGTCGTGCTGGAGGCGATGGCCAGCGGCCGCCCCGTCGTCGTGTCGGACAACACCGGCTCGAAGGACGCCGTCGAGGAGGACGTGAGCGGGTTCGTCGTGCCCGTTCGGTCGCCCGACGCCATCGCCGAGAAGCTTCAGTGGCTGCACGACCATCCCGCTGAGCGGGCGGCGATGGGCGTCGCGGCCCGCCGCCAGGCCGAGAAGTATCCCTGGGACCGCCACGGGGCCGACCTCGTGGCCTTCTACGAGAAGGCCCTCCGATGACCGATCTCGGCCGACGAGCCGTGCGCGGCACGATGGCGGTCTTCGCCGCGAACACGGCCTCGCGCCTCGTCAGCTTCGCGGGCATGCTCTACCTGATGGAGAGGGTGGGGGCCGAGCACTTCGGCGTCGTGGCCTACGCAGCTTCCCTGCTCGCCATCTGCGACGCCGCGAGCAACTGGGGCTTCTCTCAGGCAGCCATCCACCGCTCCGAGCGGGCCGACGAGACGTTTGCCACCTTCCTCGTCCTGCGCGTGCTCCTGCTCCTCGCCGTCTTGTCCGTGGCACTTGGCGCCGCCTCGTTCAGCGACGTGTTGCTCCGCGGCACGCCGCTCGACGTGATGGTCGCTCTGGCGATCGCGCTGGTGTGGGACGCGGTGAGCGACGTGCAGGCGACGCGGCTGGCCCGTTCGCTGCGATTCGGGCGCCTGATGGTGGCCGACGTTGTGAGCGTCGTCGCGGGCACGGGCGCCGCCGTGGCGATGGCCGCCTCGGGCGCAGGGCTGTGGGCGCTGGTGGCCAATCGGGCCGTCTATTCGACCGTTCGGCTCGTTTGCCTCGGGGCGCTGAGCGTCGAGCGGCTGCGCCTGGGCTTCGACCTCGACGACGCGCGCTGGCTCCTGCGCTTCGGCCTCCCCCTCTGGCTGGGGAGCATGGCGACGACGTGGGTGCTCCACTACGACGACCTCGTCGTCGGCCGCCTGTGCGGCAAGGCGACCCTGGGGCAGTACGACCGCGCCTATTCGCTGGGCCTTCTGCCCCTGGCTTTCGTCACGGGGGTGTTGACGCGGGTGTCGTTCCCGCTGTATGCTCGTCTCCAGGGCGACAGGGCGCGGCTGTCCGAGGCGTTTCGCATCGTGTCGGGCACGACGCTGCGGCTCGCCGGCCCGATGGCCCTGGGGCTGGCCCTCGCGATCCCCGATTTCCTGGCCGTCATGCGCTGGGAGCAGTGGCAGCCGATGACACCGATGCTCCGATGGCTCCTGGTCTACGCGGTGCTGAGGCCGCTGATGGACGATGCGGGCAGCCTCCTCACCGCCATTGGCCGCCCGAAGGTCACGGGCCACACGCTGGTTGCCGAGGCCCTCGCCCTCCTTGTCCTCTGTCCGCTCTTCACCTCGTGGTGGGGCGCGGAGGGGGCGGCGGCGAGCGTGGGGCTGGTCGTCCTTGGGGGCCTGGGCGCGTGGTACGTGGCGTTTCTGCCCCGAGTCGTGGACTTCTCGCGCGTCCGCTTGCTCGCCTTGCCCCTGGTGAGCCTGGCGGCGGCGGGCGCGGCAGGCGTGGCCGTCGAGGCGTGGAGCGGACTCGCCCCCGGACTGCCGTGCGGCAGCGCCAAGCTGGCCGCTATCGCCCTGGTCTACGCCGCCGGCATCCTCCTGCTCGATGGCCGACAGACGCTCGCCGACCTCAAGACCCTCCGGCGCCACGCGATCGGGAAGCCCGAGGCCGAGGCTTGATTGAGGCAGAGGACGACAAGGGATGCCTGAAATCGAAAACCGAAAATCGAAAACCGAAAAACCCCTCCGCATCCTCATCGTCAGCGACAACTTCCATCCCCTGATCGGCGGCGCAGAGCACGCGGCCCTCGAGTCGGGCTGCGCGCTCGTCCGACGGGGGCATCGGGTGGACGTGTTGACGATGCGCAAGCGCCCCGAATGGCCCGCCGAGCAGGAGCTCAGTGGCCTCCGCGTCCTGCGCTTCGACGAGCGGATCCCGCCGAAGCCGTTCGGCCGCCTCCTCTACGAGCGCGCCAACGCCGCCGCCGCCCGCCGGTTCCTGGACAGGCAGCTCCGCGACGAGGCCTACGACCTCATCCTCCTGCACCCCATCGCCGCGGCCGTCGGGGCCATCGCCTCCCGCGCGGCCGCGCGCGCCGTCGTCGTCTACTGCTTCCACGCCCCCCTCGGCCGCGAGCACCTGCTGTCGGCCCAGGCCGAGCTGGCGGACGAGCCATCCCCGCGCTCGCCGGCCCCGTCGCTCTGGGTCAAGTTCGCCGCTCAGCGCCGAGCCGCCCAGCAGCGCGCCGCCATCGAGCGCGCCAACGCCGTGACCTGTCCGAGCCAGTACTCCCGCGACCTCCTGAGCGAGACCGTGCCCCGCCTCGGCGGCAAACCCGTCCAGGTTATCCCCTGGGGCGTGGATGCCGCCCGCTTCTGCCCGGCGGCCGACCGCGCCGCCGTCCGCGCCGCGCTCGGCTGGCGGCCCGACGAGCTGGTGCTGCTCACCGTCCGTCGCCTCGTGCCCCGCATGGGCCTCGGACAGCTCATTCGCGCGTTTGCTCTCGCATCGGCCAAGCGGCCGGGCCTCCGACTCGTCGTCGGCGGCGAGGGCCCGCTCCGCGGCCACCTCGAGGAGCTGGCTCGGGCGGCGGGGGGCCGCGTGGACTTCACCGGCCTCGTGCCGCCGGCGGACTTGCCCAGGCACTTGCAGGCCGCCGACCTCTTCATGCTCCCCTCACTCGCCCTGGAGGCATTCGGCCTTGTGACGATCGAATCCCTCGCCTGCGGCACGCCCGTCCTCGCGACGCGGCGCTGCGCGTCGCCCGAGATCCTCGCCCCGCTCGACGAACGCCTCCTCATCGCGAGCACCGACGCGCCGGTCATCGCCGAGGCCATCCTGGGGCCGGGCATCCAGGTCGCCACCGAGCCGGGGTTCCGCGACCGCTGCCGCACCTATGCCGTCGAGCGCTACTCCTGGGACCGCACCGCCTCCGCATTCGAGGAGGTGGCCACCCGTCTTCGCGCCAAGTGACAGGGGGCTGCCCAATCGCAACCACGAGGTCCAAAGCTCACGCCCGCCTCCGCATCCTCTACGTCTCCGACACAGGGGACCAGCTCGGGGGCGCCGAGCGCAGCCTCCTCTCCCTCGTCGAGCACCTCGACCCCGCCCGCTACGAGCTTCACGCCGTGCTGGCCGAGGACGGCCGCTTCGCCGCGCTCCTGCGCGGGGCGCACGTGCAGGTCGCCCGACTCCCCCTCGGAACCATCGCCCGCACCAGGAACCCCCTCAAGCTGCTGCTCTACGGCATCTACTTCCTCCACGGCGTCGTGCGGCTGGCCTGCCTCATTCGGCGCCGGGGAATCCAGATCCTCCACGTCAACAAGAACACCCTGGCGATCCACGCCATCCCCGCGGCGCGCCTCGCGGGCGCCGCGTGCGTGTGGCACGTTCGCAATCCCGTGCGCAACTTCGGCCGCGTCGGGGCCTGGCTCGTCCGCCGCTGTGGCCACCTGCTCTGCGTCTCCGAAAGCATCGCCGCGCCCTTCCGCGAGGCCTTCCCCGACGCCGCGGCCAGGATCACAATCGTCCCCGAGGGAATTGACCCTGCCCCCTACGCCACAGGCAAGATGCCTGTGCCACCAGGCACAGAGACTAAGGGTGGCACAGGCTTCCAGCCTGTGTCTTCCGATGCCCTCCACCGCGAGCTGGGCGTCGCGCCCGGTGAATGCCTTGTCGGCACCGTGGGCCGCATCACGCCCTGGAAGGGCCAGGACGACTTCCTGCGCGCCGCGGCTCTCGTGGCTCCCACGCGTCCCGATGCCCGCTTCCTCGTCGTCGGCGACTGCGTGTCCAGCCCGGCCGAGGCCGCCGCGGACAGGGCGTTCCGCGACCGCCTCCACACCCTGGCGGCCAACCTGGGCCTCGGCGACCGTGTGGTCTTCACCGGCTTCCGCGACGACGTTCCCGCCGTGATGAACGCCCTCGACCTCTTCGTCCTCCCCTCGCACGGGGAGCCATTCGGCATCGTGCTCCTGGAGGCGATGGCGGCATCGAGGCCCATCGTCGCCACCGCTGCGGGCGGCGTGCCCGACATCGTCCGCGACGCCCAGGAGGCCCTCCTCGTCCCGCCCCGCGACCCGGCGGCCCTCGCCGCGGCCATCGAGCGACTGCTGGGCGACAGGAGCCTGGCCGCCGCCCTCGGCCACGCCGCCCAGGCCCGCGTCAACGCCGACTTCCCCCTCTGGCGCCCCGCCGCCCTCGTCCGAGAGATCTACCACAGGCTCGCGGGTCACGAGGGCGGCCCGCCCGTTTTCCCCTGATCCCCGAGCTCGGCCGGCGGGGGCGCTGACGCAATGTCATTCACCGCGTCTCTCTTGCCTGCCCTGGCAGCAAGCCAGGCGTGGAGCAGGAATCCCAGGCAGACCCCGAGCACGAGACCGGGCACCAGCACCCAAGGAGGAGACGAGTCCCGGTGCGCGGCTGGCGCCGCCGGCTGTCCTGGCTCCTCCCTCGAGTATCCGTCTACCCCAGGCAGAACCCCTTCGCCCTCGGTGCCGAACACGGGCAGGCGGTTCCACCACGCCCAGGACCACCCCCCAGAGGCTTGGAGGCGCAAGAGGCGCTGGCGCACGGGTTCGCACCAACGGAAGACGTACATCAGCCTCTCGTACCTCACGTCGGCAATCTTTTCCCCATGCGAGACCTCGAAGGCGTTCTGTTTGGCCGCTCCTTGTGCGTCCCTCACCGCGAAGAAGAAGCGGACCGAGTACGGGCCGCCAGAATTCCGACTCCCCGTTACGGCCTTCACTCCGGACATGTTGTTAAAACGCACTTCCGTCCATCCCGGATGGGGTTCGGCTCTCTTGCAGTTCCTCATGTGAAGTGCATTGACCTGACTGAGTTCAAAGGCAACCCAGTCCCTGGCGGGTCGTGCGAAGTCGCGCCGCCACACCAGAGTCTTCTCCTTTGCGCACCGCAGGAAGGCAGTTTCGTCTCCAGGCTTGCGCGGGTCGTCCTCCATCCCTTCTGGAAGGCCCACGTACTCCATCGTCATCCGGCGGCGTCGCAGAAGGATGGTGGCGATATGGTAGCATGCCGCAAACTCGCCGTGATCCCACGAGACAAAAGCCATTCGCACAGCGGCCTCGATGTCGCCTGGGGCCGCAAGGTACTTGGAGAGCTCAGTCTCGCTGCCCGCGCCCTCCAGCAATCGCTTCTCGCGCCAGCTCAATTCCGGAGTCGGGGTCGCTGAGTACGCGGGTTCCACGAAGTTGTCGTCCAGCCTTGGACCGACGGTCTTCGGATCCGTCGGCCACGATATGTCGAACGACTCGGGCAGATCATCCTCCTCGTCCGCACCGCCTCCACTCAGCGGCCCCACGCTCCACATCAGGAACGCAACACACAGGAGGCAAACCAGGGAGCACGCGGATCGTGAACCTCCAGATGCGAGCATGTGGAATGTCGGACGCACCTTTCTTCTCGCGTCACCGCGGTCTGCGGTCAGCATTGCGGGGCTCCTGCCATTCGCGCCACGACCCCATGCGCACCCCCCTGCATGGGGCATTATCCCTGCTTTCAGCCGGCTCCGCAAGGGAATCCCAGGTGAGAACATGCGCGCCCTACGACTCAATGCCCCTGGGGTTCACCTGCCGGCGGCGCATGCATGTGTGTCGCGGCTTCCCTTCACGCGCCCTCCGGTTCCCCGCGGCACCGTGTCCGTGCGAAAGAACACCTCCTGCCAGCACAACCCCGCTGCATCGGCGGGTCGGTCTGCATGCGACCCGACCACGTCGGCCAGCACGATTCTCAATCAGCGACAAGCAACTTGACACGGCACGAGGCTTGGAGATAATTGCAGACTTGTACACGTGTGCAATTATCTCCAAGGAGCACATGAATGGATGAGCTCATCGTCCGCGTCCTACGGACCATCGCGTGCGCCACCCGGCTGCGCATACTCGCCCGCCTCATGCGAGCGGATGAAGTCTCGCCGAGCCAGCTCGCCCGGGACTGCCACGTTCGGCCCGACGTGCTGTCCGTCCACTTGGCCCGCCTGACCTCTGCGGGCCTGATCCAGCGGCGCCGGTCCGGAGCGAAACACTACTGCTCCGCGCGCTCACCATATAGCGAGAGCACGCTCAGCGGCAAGGTGGTCGCATGGCTCCGCGATGCTCTGCCAACGAGCGCCCAGGGCCCGCCGGCCGAGACCTCCGCCCAGACCCGCGCCGCCAGGCCCTCCCCAGAGGCCCATAGAGCTGTGTTCGACGCAGCCACGGCCTTCACCCATCCTCGCCGCATCCAAATCCTCCGCCGTCTGGCTCAAGGCAAACCGCCAAACGTCGCGACATTGAGCCGAGACCTCCGGATGTCCAAGGCCGCCGTCAGCCGCCACACCGACAAGCTCATGCGCCGCGGCTACGTCCGCCCACTGCCACCCGCGCGCGGCACCACGTACCAGCTCGTCCGCAAGGGCAAGACACCCCTCCACGGGCGCCTTCTGGCAATCGTGAGCAGGCATTGGGCAGGGCGCGACGTGGCGCGCTGACGAGGGCCCCTGCCCCGGCCCTCTCCAGGCTGAATCACAAGGGCGTGCGCGCCGCGAGCCCGTCGCGTGGGCGCGCGCGACACCGGCAGCGAATGTGCCCATTGCCCCCGTGGCACATGATTGCACACTTGTACAAGTCCGCAACTATGGTCGCGCATCCCGGAACACCTCCGGCAGCCAACCCGTCGTTTGCGACCCTCACGAACGAGGCACATACGTGCCCCGCCCTGAACATGGTGGCGGACTTGTTCAGGTCCGCCACCAGCCACCCCCCTCTGGGAACGCCCCTGCGCGCGAAACGCACCGAACAAGCACATCCGTGCCTGCCCCGGGACATAATTGCACACTTGTACAAGTCCGCAATTATGCTGCTCACCCCTCGGCGCCCGGCGCCACCACGAGACCACGCCCCTGTGTCGCCAAGGGCGGTCCATTCATTCACGCCCCACGCCGCCCCAAGCATCCCGCTGCCCCAGGCCCCCCGCGCTTGCCGGCCGAAGGCTTAGCTGCTACTCTCTTCTCAGCGGCGACTGCCAGGCCGAACAGGGTAAACGCGTCAGACGTACGGAGCGCACGTCAAGCTATGCGGGTGTGCGTGTTCTCTCATTCCTATGTGGTGGCGGCAAATCACGCCAAGCTCGAACGCCTCGCGCGCGCGCCGGGCGTCGAGCTGTCGCTCATCTGCCCTCGCCGCATCCGACGCGAGTTCGGCGTCTATCCTGTCCAGCGGACCCATCACTCGGACTATCAGATCGTGCCGCTGAGGGCGGTCTACTCCTCGCACAACTACCGCTTCTTCTACCTGGGCGCCGCCCGAGCCCTGCGCTGCCTGAACCCGGACATCCTGCATATCGAGGAAGAGCCCTGGAGCCTGGCCGCGTGGCAGGCCATCCGGCACCGCCGAGGCCGGCCCGACCTCAAGATCGTCTTCTTCACCTGGCAGAACCTTCGGCAGCGCCACGGCTTCCCGCACGACCAGATCGAGCGGGCCGTCCATGCGGCCGCCGACGCAGCCATCGCGGGGAATGCCGAGGCCGCCGACATCCTCCGAGAGAAGGGCTTCGCGAAGCGAGTCCACATCCTCCCCCAGTTCGGCGTGGACGAAACCGTCTATACGAAGCGGGACGAGACGCTCCTGCGCAAGGAGCTTGGTCTGCACGGCTTCGTCGTCGGCTTCGCAGGCCGCCTGGTGCCCGAGAAGGGCCTGGATACGCTCATCGGAGCGGCCCCGCAGTTTGAGGGCGACTGGAATCTTCTCGTGGTCGGCGGCGGGCCACTTCGGGCGCAGATGGCCCGCCGCGTCGCCCAGCCGCCGCTCGCAGGCCGCGCCGTGCTCCTCGACACCGTGCCCCACGCCGAGATGCCTCGGTACCTTAGCTGCATGGACGCGCTGGTCCTGCCCTCGCGGACGGCTCCTCGCTGGAAGGAGCAGTTCGGCCACGTGCTCATCGAGGCGATGGCATGCGAGGTGCCCGTGGTCGGCTCGACAAGCGGCGAGATCCCAGGCGTCATTGGCGACGCGGGCCTGACCTTCCCGGAGGGCGACGCCACGGCGCTTGGCGATGCGCTCCGCCGGCTGATGGCCTCACGCGAGATGCGGTCCGATCTCGCCGCTCGCGGTCGCCGCCGCGTGCTCGACTGCTACACCGACGCGCGAATCGCCCAGGCCACGTTCGACATCTGGCGGGAGGTCATGGGCCGATGAAGATACTGATCGTGGCCGGCTGGATGTATCCCGACGCGGAGGGCGGCAGCTTCCGCGTCGTCTACGAGGCGGGCCGCCGCCTCGCCGCCCGCGGCCACGAGGTGCATGTGCTCACCCAGCAGCTCGACCCGCTCTGCCCCGCCGAGCAGGTGATCGAGGGCATGCGGGTCCACCGCTACCGCACGACGGCCTCAAGCGGCCTCCGCTTTGCCCTCTCGACCTATCGCGCTGTGCGCCGCGCGGCGAAGCAGCTCCAGGGCGAGTTCGGCTTCGACGTCGTTCACACTCATCATCCCGTCTCTGCATTCGCGGCGCTGCGGGCCCGTGCACTTCGCCGGGTGCCGGTCGTCGCCACACTCCACTCGCTGGCCTTCCTCGAGCGTCTCGACCGCCGCACCCAGGGCCGCGCGGGGCTTCGCTTCGCGGGGCCTGCGGCGCTTTTCCTCCTTTGGATGGACGGCTTCATCCTGAACCGCAGCAGGCGGATCGTAGTGCTGAGCGATTTCACGCGAGGTCTCCTCGCGAAGTTCTTCCCCCAAACCCTGGCCAGAGTCGTGAAGCTGCCCGGCGGTGCTGATCTGGAGCACTTCCGTCCTGAGCCCTCGCGAGGAGAGGCCCGTTCGCGGCTTCGGCTGCCGAGCGGCGGGGCCATCTTTTTCACCTGCCGGCGGCTGGAGCATCGAATGGGGCTGTCGGAGCTGGTCGAGGCCACCGGCCGCCTCAAGCAGCAAGGCCGGAATGTCCTGACGCTCATCGCCGGCCGCGGCTCGCTGGACGAGGCCCTGCGCCAGCAGGTGCGAGAGCAGCGTCTGGAGGACAGCGTGCGGCTGCTCGGCTATGTTGCAGAGGGCGGCCTGCCGCTGTACTATCGTGCCGCCGACTGCTTTGTGTTGCCCACGCGAGCCCTGGAGGGCTTCGGGCTCGTCACCGCCGAGGCGCTGGCGTGCGGCACACCGGTGCTCGGAACCCCGGTCGGGGCCACGCCCGAGATCCTCCAGCCCTTCGACCCGCGGCTCCTCACCAGGGACGCGACAGCCGAAGGGCTCGCCGAGGGCATGGCTCGCTTCCTGGACGAGGTGGCAGCGGAGCCCGGCCTCGAGCAACGCTGCCGCGCCTATGCAGAGCAGCATCTGTCGTGGGACGCCTTCGTGGACGGCTTGGAGCGCATCTCCCGTGAAGTGGCTCACCAGTGAGCGTTTCGTGCAAGTCGTCGTCTTCGGCCTGGCCCTGGGCCTTCGGATGGCGTGGGTCGGCGTCATCCAGTTCCGCGGGGGCGCGCTCTTCGGCCCCGATGCCCCGAGCTACGACCAACTCGCCATCAGCCTCCTCGAGGGCAAGGGGCTTCAGAAGTGGGACTACCAGGGGCTCTTCACCGACCCGAACAAGGCAATCCTCGTCCGCTCGTTCCGGCCGCCGCTGCTGCCTGTCCTCCTCGCCGGTATCTACGCCGTCGAGGGGCACGACTACGCGGCCGCCCGCATCGTCATGGCCCTCCTGGGCGCGGCCACGTGCGTGGTCGTGATGCGGATCGCCCGCCGCCTCTCTGGCGCGGCCGCCGCCCTCATCGCGGGGGTTCTGGCAGCGGTCTACCCCAGGCTCGTCTACTACTCGGGCTCGATCGTCACCGAGACGCCCTACACGCTCCTCCTGGCCATCACGGTCGCTGTGCTGCTCGGCGCGCAGAAGGCCGACGCCGGCCTCTGGCGATGGCCCGTGGCCGGGGCACTCCTTGGGCTGGCCACGCTGTGCCGCTCCGCGCTGTTGGGCTTCGTGCCCTTCGCCTGCGTGTGGACGCTCGTCGTGCGGCCCCGCAAGCGCCGTGCCGCCTGGGAGGCGGCACTGCTGGCCGCGGGCTTCGTGGCGGCGATGGCGCCCTGGTGGGGCCGGAACGCGGCGATCCACGGGCGATTCGTCCCCGCCACCACCGAGGGCGGGTTCACCCTATGGGTTACGAACAACGACCGCGCCGACGGCGGCGGGCATTGTTTCTGGCCCGAGGACAGGGCGTCGTTCGACGGCCTGAGCGAGGTCGAGATTGATGTGCGGTTCCGCCAGATGGGCTGCGCCTGGGTGCGGAGCCATCCGGGGCGATTCCTGAGGCTGGCCGCGGCCAAATTCGTCCGCTTCTGGCGCCTCTGGCCGCACGCGTCCGAGCCTTCGGTGGGCGTCGTCGCAGCCGCAGTTGCGGGCGCCACCTTCACGCCCGTCCTCCTGCTCGCCCTCTGGGGGGCCGTGGCCGCACGGCGCCGCTGGCGCGACCTCTTGCTCCTCTACCTGCTCTTTCTCTACTGCACGCTCCTTCACGTAACCCTAATGGCCATAACGCGATACAGGCTTCCCTTGGAACCATTCCTCATCGTTCTCGCAGCCTATGGACTGGTGGAACTGTGGAAACTCCGAGCCTCGCGCTCTCAGTGATCGTGCCGACGTACAACGAGGAGGCGAACATTCGCCGCACCGGCGAGGCCGTCGTCGCCTGGCTGCGCCAGTGTGGCCGCTCCTGGGAGTTGCTCCTCGTGGACGATGGGAGCACCGATCACACGCTCGAGATCGAGAACGAGCTGGCCCAGGGAACCGCGGCAATCCGCGTCCTCCCCTGCTCCCCCAACCGCGGTAAGGGCCACGCGGTCCGCCAAGGGATGCTCGCCGCCCACGGCGCAGTGCGCCTCTTCCTCGACGCCGACTACTCGACACCCATCGAGGAGCTCGATAAGCTCTTGCCCCAGCTCGACTTAGGCTTCGAAGTCGCCATCGGCACCCGCCGCGCCCCCGACGCCTTGATTCTCAGCAAGCCCCCCGCGCATCGCCACATCCTGGGCGAAGCCTATGTGAAGCTCGCCTCCTGGCTCCTCGGCAGCCACGTGAGCGATTTCAACTGCGGCTTCAAGGCCTTCCGTGCGGCGGCCGCCGACCGCCTCTTCCGCCTCTCGCGCCGCAACGACTGGAGCTTCGACGCCGAGATCCTCGTCCTCGCCGAACGCCTCGGCTATCGCATCAAGGAGGTCCCGGTCCGCTGGTCGCATGTCCAGGAGACATCGAAGGTTAGGCCGTTCCGAGATGGCCTCAGGTCCCTCGCCGCCCTTCTGCGGATCCGCCACGACCTCAAGCGCGGCCGCTACCCGGGTGTCAAGACTTAGGTGGTCTCGATTTGGACTCGGGAATCGGGAATCGGAAATCGGAGATCGAAGCGGGGCTTCTCCCCCGCCGCGAGGCGCGCCGCCGCCTGCTGCGCCTCTACGCCGGCCACGGCCGGACCACCCTGTTCTGCTGGCTCCGATACTGGCACGCAAATGTCCCTGGTATCGAGACTTATGTCCCGTCCGAAGGCACGATCCTCGACCTCGGCTGCGGCCACGGCGTGCTCACCAACTACCTCGCCCTCCGCAGCCCCCGCCGCCGCGTCGTCGGCTTCGACCTCTCGCAGCAACGCATCGCCATCGCACGCTCTATCTCCTTGCCCAATGCCGAGTTCCGTTGCCAGGACGTCTTTCAGCTCGAGCCTTTCCCCTGCCGCGCCATCATCGTCGCCGACGTCCTCCACCACCTTCGCTCGTACCAGGAGGGCGACGACCTGCTCGCCCGCTGCTGTAAGTCGTTGCCCGACAATGGTTTGCTCGTGGTCAAGGAGATCGGCCAACGCCCCTGGTGGAAGTACCAGCTCACCCGCCCCGTGGACACCCTGTTCTACAGCGGCAAGGTCTTCTTCCGCTCCCCCGCCCAGTTCGCCGCCCTCTTCGGCCGTTTGGGGCTCGACGCCACATTCGTCCCCCTCCACTCCTGGCGCCCCCTCTGCCACATCATGTACGTCTGCCGCAAGCGCCCCGCCAAGCCCCCTGCGCCCACGCCCTAAAGGTAGCCTTTCTGGCTCATCCGACCCGAGCCATCATCCGCGCTGCTCTCGACACGTGCCTCGCCCACCAGGCGCTCACCCGTGCGGCACGGGCGGTGAGCGCCTAGCGGGGGGCGGCGGAGCAAATGCCGTGATGGCCGTAAGAGCCCAATCTGCCGAAGGTTACAGCCAGTGCAGAGTCCCACGCAGCCAGCTAGTTGCGCTAGGCGCTCACGTGTGCGCAATAGGGGGTGAGCGCCTAGCGCGGGCGCCTGGGTGGGCCGCTCCGGGTGGTCGCTTCAGCCGGA
>Ga0307380_10002923_pt1 | contig 23976 bp, 23 predicted proteins | sample UN3MG_FD_202239 | JGI IMG/M metagenome (GOLD analysis project Ga0307380, IMG submission 202239) | Soil microbial communities from Risofladan, Vaasa, Finland - UN-3 | ecosystem: Environmental > Terrestrial > Soil > Coastal area > Acid sulfate soil | place: Finland: Risofladan, Vaasa | collected... | reverse complement strand
GGAGACGTTCCTGGAGTTCAGCGGCCCCTTCGTGGTACAGCGAGGCACTCCGGTCGGCGGCGTGATCGCCACGGAGATCGTCGAGATGCAGTTGAGCGCCGACGGCGGGAGCCTCATCCTGCGGGCGGGCACAACGTTGGCGCCCTACCTTCCACCGTCAGTGGGGCAGATCGTGGACAACGGAGATGGCACGGCACGGGCTTACTTCGAGGTCTACTTCCAGATCGAGTACGGGGAGGGGCTCTTCGGGTACAATAAGGTCCCGCTGATTATCAGAGAGACGGTGCCGCTGGAGTGTCTTCCGCCGGACCGCGACTTCCAGCCGAATCCCGATGCCCCCTACTTCGATCCCACGTGTATCCCGCTGTGGGACACACCGGGTGACGGCGGGGTTCAGATCGGCAACCTCACCGTCGGCGAGGAGGACCTTGCACCACAGCACGACGCGTATTTCCGCGCCATTCCGACGGTCTCCCAATGGGGCCTGATCGTCCTGGGGCTGCTGGTGTTGACGGCCGGAGCAGTCATCGTGCACAGGCGCCGGTCGATGGCCGCCTGACCACGGTGACCGGAGAACGCCCCAGAGGCGTATCCGTAGCAAACGGGGCGGGAAGCGGGGCGAGCCTGAACACCCGGCGGGGTGTTCGTCAGAGGGCCGAGACCGCTTCCCGCCTCGTTTCTGCACGTAGACGAGGGCGTCGGGCGGAGCGGGAGCATCGGCCGTCCTGCGCATCGGGCACGTTGACGCGCGGGGCGGCTGGTAGATAAAGTTGTCGGCGACCCGGCAGCAGGAGACCGATCATAGACGTGCTCGAAGCCATCCGAACGCGCCGTAGCGTACGCTCGTATTCGTCGAAGCCGATTCCGCCCGCCGTCCTCGAACGCATGCATCAGGCTTTGCGCTGGGCGCCGTCGGCCTGCAACTTCCAGCCGTGGCGGTTCATCTTCGTGACCGATGGGGAGCTTCGTCGCCAGGTGGCCCAGGCCGCATTCGACCAGCTTTGGCTGGCGGAAGCGCCGATCATCGTGGTCGGTTGCGGACTGGCCGAGCAGGCCTACAAGTCGATGGGCGGGTACGGCAACAGCGCGGAGCTCGACGTGGCCATCGCCCTGGATCACCTGGCGCTGGCTGCGGTGGCCGAGGGCCTGGGCACCTGCTGGATCGGCGCGTTCGACGAGCGGAAGATCAAACACCTGCTGGGAATACCCGCTAAGGCCAAGCCGGTGGCCATGATGCCGCTGGGCTACCCGTCTTCGGCGGACCTGATCAGCCCGCTGGAGGACGCCGACCGCAAACCGGCCTCGGAGGTCTTCAGCACCGACCGCTACCCGGCGTAGTACAGGGCGTCGATCCGCTCTGCGCAGACGATCCTGCTACCGCAGCGAGCGGCCCAGGGCCATCAGGCCGTAGGCCACGCCGTAGGGCCGGTCGTAGCGGTGCATGTCGTAGTCCCAGATGGAACCGTCCTTCTGCTGAATCTTGATGATCTCGTGTCGCAGCTTGGGCCAGTACTTCGCCTGGGCCTCGGGGCCCAGCCGCTCGATCACCAGGGCCGCGTAGTAGTGCCCGAACATGTAGAAGTAGCCGGAGTTGTAGTAGTAGGCCTCGTGCGGGACCGGCTTGTGCATGGCCAGGTCGAGGAACTTGTGCTCGCGGAAGAAGTGCCCCATACCGGTGAGCAGGTCCTCCGGCGGAACCGGCTCACCCGACAGGATCAGGGCCGCGTGGCACACCTGAATGCGCGACAGCGAGCCCTTGACCTGATCGATGTACTCCGAGTGCAGGTTGGGGATCGCCCGCACGTGATAGGTGTAGCCGCCGTTGGGCAGGCGGCAGTGCTTGATGATTCGGATGGCCCGATCGATCACGCCCTGGTCCACCTCGAGCCCGTTGCGCCTGGCCTCCTGCATCGCGACCACGGCCGCCGCGGTCATGAAACTGGTAGCCCACTGCGGGCGGCGGGTGCGCGGGGCGTTCAACTCCAGGTAGCCCCATCCGCCACTGACCGACTGGAACCGGGCCAGGTTGTGGACGTGCTTGGCAACGGACGCGGCGATCTCGGCCCGCAGCGGTGAATCGGCGTACCGCGGATGTCCGTACGCGGCGGCCAGACCCTGCAACCCGTAGATGTAGGCCCAGTTGTTCATCGTGTCCCATTCGTTGGGCCTCTTGACGTCGGCATTGTCGATCAGATAGCGGATGGCCCGATCGGTCGCGGCCACGGCATCGTCCGAGGTGCCCACCTCCAGCAGCGCGGCACAACACAATCCCGTGACGGCCACCTTCCAGGCCCGGTGGGTCTCGGGGTTGGACCAGATGCCGCCGCTCCAGGTAGTCAGGGAATCCCCCTGGCCGCCCCATGAGCCGTCGTCATTCTGAGCCTTGAGCAGGAAGTCGATGCCGCGCCGGATGGCCTGGCGAACGTCGTCGTCCGTGGGCGGAGGAATCTGGTCCGCGCGGGCGCCGGCCTGACCCGAGGACAGTGGCGTGACCTGATCGCCCGCCGCATCGGCGGGACCGGCGTCGGGCGGCCCAGTACCTGCCGCAAGCAGGAGGACTGCAATCAACGCGTTCATGCCTGCTACTCCCCCGCCTGCGCTTTCTTTTCGTTCTCTTTTTCCTTCTCCTTGTGCTTCTTCTCGCGCTCGCGTTGTTTCTGGGCCATGTCCACGTGGTGGTCCTCGATCTGGACCTCGAGGTTGGCGATGTCGCCCTCGGCCTTCAGCACCCCGATCTGATCGCCGAGCCGCGAGGCGTCGGCATCGCGCTGGGCCTTCTCCAGAGACTTGGTCTGTTGCTCGACCTTCGTCTCCTGCTCGGCCTTCTCCAACGGGATGGTGAGTTCGGTCAGGATGGTGAACTCCTCCTGTCGCAACTCGAGGTCCCGCTTGGCGCGTTCCAGCCGCCGGCGCTCCCGCTCCAGCACGATCTCCTTGGTCTGATCCGCGAAATCGTCCTCGGCGTACATCATCTCGAGCTGCTTGAGCTCTTCCTCGGCCTCCTTGGTGCGGTCCTCGGCCCGGGTCAGATCGAGCTTGGCCCTCTCGACGCGGTTGGGCACGGAGCGCTCGACGAAGATGCGGTACCGCTGCCGTTCGAGCTCGAGGTCCTTCTCGGCCTTGGCGACGCTCACGGCGTTTTGGGCCTCGGCGTGGGCCATGGCCAGTCGTGCCTGGGCCAGGCGTTCGGCGGCAAGGTTGAGGTCCCGCTCGATCTTGGCGAGCTTGCGGGCGTCTTTGGCGTCGTCCTCGGCCTGCTTCAGCCTCTCCTCTTCTTCGTCCGCCTCGTCTGCGGGTTTCTCGGCATCCTGCTCGGGCCCGGCCTCGGCAGGCGCTGCCGCCGGAGCCCCGGGCGCTTCGGGGGCAGCGACAGCCGGCTCAGCCTGGCGTTCGGTGATGGCGCAGCCGGTGAACGTGGCCGCAAGAATAACGACGGCAATCAGTTGAACAAGGATGTAGTTTAACTTGCGCACAGCTTGGGGCCTCCTGATCTGTGAGACGATGAAGACGCCTGCGTTCGCCGGCGCCGCGGTCTACTCGCCGACTCCGGAGACTACCACAATCGCGCCGGGCACGGTACCGCCCGCCAGCCGACCGCCGGACGGATATGACGAGATATTACAAGCGCCGCCCGACTCCTGGAGACTTCACCGACGGCCGCTCGCATCCACCATCCGGCGCAGGGCTCGTATGTGTTGCGGAGTGGTGCCACAGCAGCCGCCGATGATGGACACGCCGACTTCGATCAAGGCCCGCGCCCGATCGGCCATGAACTCGGGCGTCTCGCGGTACACGGGCTTGCCGTCCTGCATCTGGGGAAGCCCGGCGTTCGACTGGATGATGAGCGGGAGGCGGCTGTGCTCGTGGAATTGTCCGGCGATCTCGACCATGCGCTCGATGCCGTTGCCGCAGTTGGAGCCCACCACGTCCGCGCCGGCATCGGCCAAGCCGCCGGCCGCCGCCTCCACGCTGACTCCCATGATCGTGTAGAAGCCTCGCGGCGTGGCGTCGAAGGTCATCGTGGCCAGCACGGGGATCGACGGCGACGCGTCCTTGGCAGCCTTGACGGCCAGGGTCGCCTCGTTCAGATCGACCATCGTCTCGACGCAAACGCAATCGACGCCGGCGTCAATCAGGCACTCGATCTGCCGCCGGAACCCCGCGTAGAGGTCCTGCGGATCGGTGTCGCCGTAAGGTTTCAGGATCCTGCCGCTGGGGCCGCACGATCCGGAGACGTAGGCGCGATCGCCGACCGCGTCGCAAACCGCACGGACGGCCGCTCGATTGATGCCGTCGGTCCGGTCCGCGAGCTGGTGCATGGCCAGCCTGGCGGGTGAACCGCCGAACGTGTTGGTCTGAATGATGTCGGCGCCGGCCTCGAGGTACTGGCGGGCGATCTCCAGCAGAACCTGCGGGCGGGTCAGGTTGAACGACTCGGGACACTGCCCCGGTTCGAGCCCCTCGGCCTGCAGCATGGTCCCCATGGCGCCGTCGGCCACCAGGACGTCGCCGGCCGCGAGTCGTTCGAGCAGCGGTTGCATCTCAAGCCACGTTCACCAGGCTCTTCACTCGATCGACCGCGTTGGCGGCGTCGAAGCCGTAGGCATCGGCGCCGATCTCGGCCGCGTACTCGGCGGACACCGGCGCGCCGCCGACGATGGTCTTGACCTTGCCCGAGAGACCGCGTTGCTTCACCAGGTCGGCGACGTTCTTCATCATGGGCATGGTCGTGGTCAGCAGTGCGGACATACCGATGACGGAGGCGCCCTCCTTCTGTGCCGCGTCGACGAAACGCTCGGGGGCGACGTCGTTTCCCAGGTCGATGACCTCGAAGCCGGCTCCCTTGAGCATGATGCCGACCAGGTTCTTGCCGATGTCGTGCAGATCGCCCTGCACGGAGCCCAGCACGATCTTACCGATCGGCGGAATGCCCTCCTCGATCAACAGCGGTTTCAGTTGATCCATGCCGGCGTACATGGCCCGTGCCGCCAGGAGGACCTCGGGCAGGAAGATCTCGTGAGCCTTGAAGCGCGCCCCCACGACGTTCATGCCGGCGATCAGGCCGCGGTCGAGGATGTCCTGCGCGGGAAGCCGCTGGTCGATCGCCTGGCGGGTGAGCTTGCCCACCTGCTCATCCTCACCGGAGATCAACTGCTCGGAAATCTGCTCCAACAGGTCCATGTTCACACTCCGCGGGTGGGCTCAGGGTTGGATTGGTCAAGAAGTTTACGGATTCGCTGACGGCAGCCGTGCGTCTCGCACATGGTGCAGGACGGATAAGTGGATCGGAAGTCGTGGATCTCTCCGGGACCGGCAATGATGACGCCGGAGACGGATTTCAGCGGGTCCATCAGGTAGGTCTCGCGAAGGGAGATGCCGATTTGTTCGGGCTCCAGATACTTGAAGAGCCTCCCCTGACCGCTGATGTGCCAACCGCAGTAGCCCGGGCTGTAGCGCAACACGCCCGTATCCGGCTTCATTCGTCCGTTGTCAGAGAGCGCCGCGCAGAAGCGGCGCTCGACGACGTCGGCCGCCTTGTCCGCTGCCGCCGACGCCGCGGCGTCCAACATGGCCGCCATGGCCAGATCGTTCGACTCGAACCGACTGGTGATCTCGCGGCTCACTTCGGGGCCGAGCGTCGCCGCGAACAGGGCCAGGTGTTCCGATCGAGGGAAGATGTCCCCCACCGGCGTGCTGGGCTCGTTCCATCCATCGCCGCGATACACGCCCGCGAACTCGTCCACCGACAGCTCCGCCAGGATGCCGACGGGTGCGGCCACTTTCGTCAGCAGGTCGAAGGCCGCCTGGTACACCGCCTCGGTGGCGGGCGGCAGCACCTCGTCGGGCGGGATGCCCTGGTTGTCCAGGACGGCCGCCCGGTCCGGCACGATCTCGTCGGCTGCGATGGTCAGGATTTCGCTCATCGGTCCGTGTGCGGGAGGCCGGTCATGCCGTAGCGGCGGGCTTCCGCTTCCATCAGCCGGGTCAGTTCCGTCTTCTTGTCGTCGGGCAACGCGCTGGGCCGGCACTCGGAGACGAGTCGTTCCACCTCGTGGGCGGCCCGCTGACGCAGCGTAATACTGCCCTCTTCCTGCCAGCGCGATCGGTTGGCCCGGTCGATCGCGGGCCCCGGGAAGTAGTGCTCCTGGCGCAGATACCGCCGGGTGTGCTTGGAGATCAGCAGGTGTTTCTCCCTCAGCAGTTCCTCGAAGCGGGGGACGGCGGGGAAGTCGTCCTTCGGCTCGATGCCGCGGACCAGGCGCAGGGTCATCCCGCAAATCTCGTTGTCCAGCACCAGTTTTTCGAGGCTGAGGCAGCTTTCGAAGTCGAGCATGCCCGGACCGGAGATGTTGTTGATGCCGGCCAGAGCGGCCAGCGTCGCGCCCATCGAGGACTCCAGGCCGGCCTGGGCGTCGAGCTGTTTCGCGTCGCTCAGCCCGATGTAGGCCTGCGTCGGCAGGCCCAGACGCTTGCCGATCTCGTTGTAGGCGCAGTCGATCATCATGGTCTCGACCGCGCCCATCGGCGTCGTTTCGTAGCGAACGTCGAAGATGGCCGGTGAGCCGCCGTAGAGAACCGGCGTGCCGGGGTTGGTCAGTTGGCTGATAACGATGCCGGACAAGGTCTCGGCCGTGTGCTGCACCAGCGATCCCACCAGCGTGACCGGAGCCACGAACCCCGCCAGCGGCATCGATATGTATTCCACGGGGATGGAATACTTGGCGCAGTCCACCACGTTCTGAGACGTCACGTCGCTCCACTTCAACGGCGCCGTCGGACAGCAGGAGAACACGGTCAGGGGCTTCTCCTTCAGCGCCTCGGCCGACCCGCGCACCGCGAGCTGCAAGTCCTTCATCAAGTTGAAGGCGTCGATCGTGAACGCCCCGGTCACGACCGGCTTCTCGCAATGGATCAGGCTGAGGTAGAGCCGGTAGCTGTCGGAGATGTTCGGATGCACGTCGGCCGGGATCATGGCCGTGCTCTGCGACGCGATGTGGTCCAGCCCGGCGACGAGCTTGGCGTACCGCACGTAGTCGGCCGTCGTCGGTCTGCGGATGACGCCGGTTTCGTTGTCGAGGATGTGGATGGCCGCCGAGCCGGGCGTGAAGTGCACGTTGTTGCCCGAGAGGTCGAGCGTCCGACGGCCCAACACGTCGTACAAGGCGAAGGACGGCGGAGCGGCCTCGAGCGCCCGGTCGATGATCTCGCCGGTGAGAAAGACGCGTCCGCTGTCCGCGTCCACCCCGGCCCCGTGGTCGGACAGCATGGCCAGGATGCCGTCGTTGTGGATCTCGACGCCCAGCGTGTGCAGCAGGGTGCGGGCCTCGTCGATGATCCGGTCGGCGAGCTCATCGCCCAGGAAGATGACACCCGGTCTCATGCCGATGCTCCTTTGAGCCTCCATTCGCCCCAACGTGTCCGGGCACGGCGACGATAGTCCGGTGATCCTACCATAAGGTATCCGAGCGCACCAAGGACGGCGCTTCCGGGCGAACGCCGGCCGGCGGAGAACCATCGCCCACGACCCGCAACCGGTGCGGTGGCATGTCTCCCGCGTCGGGCCGACCTGCACCGCTTTTTCGTGCAACCGGCCAGGCCCCACGTGGTTTCAAGGATAGGAACCCGCGTAGCGGCCTCCGGCAGCACTCAAATCGCCAATGCCGGGTCGGAACGATTCCGCGGCCCCATCGTCCAACAGAGTATGACGCCATTCGATTGACCTCGATTCAAGAAGGAGAACGAGCGATGAGACGGACTGGATTGGCAGTGGCGGTGCTCGTCTGTTGCCTGGCGACCACCGGCCGGGCGGACGAGGCAATCGAGACGACCGGAACCGTGGACGCCGTCACCGTCTACCGAGGTCAGGCCTACGTGACGCGGGTCGTGGAGGTGGCCGGCCCGGTTGGCCTGCGGGAGGTGGTGATCACCGAACTGCCGGAGCAGGTGGTGCCCGACAGCATCTACGCCGAGGCTGCCGACGGAGTCGAGGTGCGCTCCGTCCGCTATCGCGTCCGCCCCGTCGAGGAGGACGTGCGGCAGGAGGTGCGCGAACTCGACGAGAAGCTGCGGCAGGTCGGCGACAAGATCGAGGCCAACCAGCGTCACCGGGAACTGATGGACGAGCAGAAGACCTACCTGGACAACCTGGAAGCGTTCGTGGCCCCGACCGCCAGCACCGAGTTGAGCAAGGGTGTGCTGAACGCCGACACGCTCAAGACCCTGACCGATTTCGTCTTCGAGAAGCGGCAGACCATCGCGGAAGAGGAACTCCGACTGCAACAGGAAGGCCGGGCATTGCACGATCAGGAGCAACTGCTGGACCGGCAGCGCAAACTGCTGACCGGCACCTCGGCCCGCACCGTTCGTGAGGCGGTGGTCTTTGCCAACGTGCGCGCTCGGGACGGAGGCCGCCTTCGCCTGCGCTACCTGGTCAACCAGGCTACCTGGTCGCCTTCCTACACGGTCCGGGCCGGCGCGGACCGGCGCGAGGTGCGCGTCGATTACTACGCCTCCATTCAGCAGATGAGCGGCGAGGAGTGGCCCGACGTGGCCATGGCGCTCTCGACCGCCACTCCGTCGCTAACGGCCAAGGCGCCGACCCTCGACCCTTTAACCGTGGCGCTGACTCCTGCCGCGGAGCGGGATTACAAACAAGCTCGGAAGGAGCTTTCCCAGCAGATGCAAATGGCAGCGCGGGATCGAATCAATCCAGCCAACGTTGCACAGCTTCAGAAGCGCCCGCCGTCGCGGCAGCAGGCTGAACCGCCTTACTTCCAGAGCGAAGAGTACGATGAAGTCCTGAACGAGTTGGCCAGGCAACTACAAGTCGTGGATTTCAACCTCGATGAGAGGATCACGCGCCGCGGCGAGCCCATGCGCCGCGGCGACGACGAGAGCGTCAGCGTCAGCTATCAGCTACCGTCGCGCACGACGCTGCCCAGCCGGTCGGACCGGCAGCTGATCCAGATTGCAGCGCTGGACCTGAAGGGCGAGTTCTACAAGCTGGCCGTGCCGGTGCTCACCGACTACGTCTACGAGGAAGCCACCGTGACCAACGACAGCGAACTGGTCCTGCTGGCCGGGCCGGTTTCCACCTATCTGGCCGATCAGTTTGTCGGCCACGGAGAGATTCCGGTGGTGACGTCCGGCGAGCGCTTCCCGGTCGGCTTCGGGATCGACCCGTCGCTGCGCACCTCGCGCGAACTGGTCGAGCGGCGCGAGTCCGTGCAGGGCGGCAATCGGGTGGTTCATTTCACGTATCGGCTGGCCCTGGAGAACTTTGGCGGCGCCGCGGCCGCAGTCCGTCTTCTCGATCGGATTCCGACGGCCAACAAGTCACAAGTCAATGTAACCCTGGTCTCGACGGGTCCGGACCTGAGCGGCGATGCCGCATACCTGAAAGCGGAGGGCAAGAAGGGCATCCTCCGTTGGGACGTCGAGGTGCCGCAGCAGGCGACGGATCTGGAGGCCTTCGCGATCGAGTACGAGTTCGATCTGGAATACGACAGGCAGATGACGGTCGCGGCCGTGTCGGTGACCACCCGCTGATCGTCGGTGGCCTGACCGGGCCGATGACATCGGGTGTCACCGGTAGCGAATCTCCGGCCCAAGTTGTGCGCTCAATAGGTCCAGCGGAACCAGCGCAGGGCCAGCACGAAGGGAATGACGCCCCAGGCCGCCAGGATCAGCAGCGGCAGCGCCTGGGAGGGCAACGACGCGCCGTCCAGGATCACGGCCCGCAGGGCGTTGTTGAGCTGGGTCAGCGGCAAGGCCTGGATGAACGGCTGCATCACGTCGGGGAACCGGCTGGCGGAGAAGAACGTCCCGGAGAGCACCCACATCGGCAGCATCACCAGGTTGAGCAGGCCGGAGATGGTCTCCAGCTTCCTGGCCCGGGAAGCGACCAGCAGCCCCAGGCCCGCGAAGCTGAGCGCACCCACCACGGCCACGCAGAAGATGCTGATCACGCTGCCGACGACGGCGATTCGGAAAATCAGCCAGGCCGCCATCAGCAGGCAAAACATCTCCGGCAAGGTGAACACCATCCGCCCGCCGATGACCGACAGGAGGAAGTCGCGCTTGCGCATGGGGGTGGCCACCAGCCGCTTGAGCAGTCTGCGGATGCGCATGTCCACGGTGACGAACCCGACGCCCCACAGCCCCCCACCCATCAGGTTCATGCCCAGCAGTCCGGGCACCAGGAAGTCGATGTATCGGCCGCCGCGCTCGGTGACGTGCGTGTCGGCCACCTGCAGCACGTCCGCGCGCCCGGCCGCTCGTTGCAGGGCGTCGTCCACCCGGTGGCGGGCCAACGTGGCCTCGGGGCGCGTCGAGTCGAACCGATATTCGTATCCCTCACCGTCGGCCACCACCAGAATGTCGACATCGCCCTTGCGCAGAAGGCGGGCGCACTCGTCGGCGGAGGCCACCTGCAGATCGAAGCCCTCGTCGTCCGCCAGCACCGCTCGAATCTGCGCGGTGGCCGGCATGTCCTCGACGGCCACCTCCACCTGCCCCGGCGGACGATTGCGAAAGGCAATGCCCAGCCCGATGGTCAGCAGGATGGGAAAGCCGTAGGTCCAGAAGATGGCCTCCGGCTCGCGGTAGAACTGCCGCATCCGACAGAGGAAAAGTTCGTAGAGGGCGTAGTATTTCATGGTGCGGTGTTGTCGGTCTCGCGTTCGTCAGTCAGGTGCCGGCCGGTCAGGTTGACGAAGACGTCCTCCAGGCTGGCGTGGCGCGTGGTGAGGCGGGCCAGTTCGCCGTGGTCGGTCCGCAGCGTCGCCAGCAGCGCCGGGATGCAGACGTGCGGCTCGGTCACGGTCAGGGCGTATCCCCCGGCCTCGAGGCGACAGTCGCGCACCGACGGCAGCGCCGCCAGCATCTCGGGATCGGGACCGTCCGCGTCCGCAGCGCCGTTGGCCAAGGCGAACTCCACGACGTGCTCGCCCCCGAGCCGGGCGATCAGCTCCGGCGGCGAGCCCAGGGCGATCACGCGCCCGTGATCGACGACGGCCACGCGGTCGCACAGCCGCTCGGCCTCGTCCATGTAGTGCGTGGTGATCAGCGTCGTTCGCCCAAGCTTGCGGTGATCGCGCACGATGTCCCAGATCTGGCGGCGCGACTGCGGGTCCAGGCCGGTGGTGGGCTCGTCCAGAAACAGCAGTTCCGGATCTCCGACCAGGGCACAGGCCACCGCCAGCCGCTGCTTCTGACCGCCCGACAGCTTCTGCACCCAGGCACGGGTCTTCTCGGTCAGTGAGACGGCCGCGATCACCTCGTCCGGCTCGCGACCGCGGTCGTAGAAGCTGCGAAACAGCCGCACGGTCTCGCCCACGGCCAGCTTGTCGGTCAGCTTGGTTTCCTGCAGCGAGATGCCGATCCGCTGGCGGATGGCCTCATCGTGCTCGCCCCAACGCATCCCCAGGACCTCGACTTCGCCGGACGTCGGTTCCAGCAGCCCCTCCAGAATCTCGATCGTGGTCGTCTTGCCTGCGCCGTTGGGCCCGAGCAGGCCGAAGCACTCGCCGGCGCGGATTTCCAGGTCCAGCCCGACCAGGGCGTCGACCGGGTCCTTCTTGCGCACGTCGTAGCGTTTTTTGAGATTGCGACAGACGATCGCGGGTTTCATCACAGGGTCGATCCCTCGGCGGCGGGCCAGGTGTAGCCGGCGCGGAGCCGCTCGGGAGCGGATCAGCGCCGGAACAAACGCACCGCGCTGGGCGACTGTGGGCCTACGGGCTGAGCTCGAACCCGGCCACGCCTGAGAACGTCCGCAGATTCAGTTGGCCGACCTCCTCGTACGCCCCGCTGCTGGCCGGGTCGATGAACGCGATCAAGCGTGGCGTCACATCCCGCGTGACGCCGCCCAGAACTCCCTCGAAGTAGGTCAGGCCGCCGACCTGCTGAACGCCCGCAATGGGCCCGGCAAGCACGGCCGTGGGTTCTAAAAACCCTCCGTCGAAGTCCGGATCGATCCGCCAGAGCAGCGCATTGGCCGGAAGTACCCAGTTCTCGACGGTGTACAGCAGGCCGTCGTCGGGATTCCAGGCCAGGGAAGTCGTCATGGAGGATGCCTGGCCGACCGCCCGGAACTCGCCCACGAAGACGGTCTGGGCGGTGTCCTGGTTGATCGCAACGATCCGGGCAAGCCCGTCGCCGGAGATCCCGTAAAGCTGATCGTTGAAGCCGTCGTAGGCCAGACCGGCGATGTTGCCGATGGTGAACGGGCCGGCATTCGGGATGGCGCCGATCGTCTCGCTGATCGCCCCCGTATTCACGTCCACCTTGATCAGGTAGTCCGCGCCTTCCTTAATCTCGACGCCGTAGAAGAAGCCACCGGTGCCGGGAATCTGCGTCAGGGCCACCACTTGGCCGCCGAGGGGCCCGACTTGCATCGCGGCGGCGCTATCCACGTCCAGCCGCCACAGCGAACCGTTGGGGGAATTCACCGCAAACAAACCCGGGCAGGCCGGCAGCAGGTCGCATCCCAGGTCGTCGCCAAGGTAATCGCCGCCGAAGGAGAGGCACAGCGCCAGCGTCTTGGCCTCGCACGTGCCGTCCGGCAGGCAGCAGGCGCCTTGGGCCACGATGGAAACGCATTCGTCGGTCTCCTCATCGCAGGACGCGCCGATGTTGCAGGGGTCGCCGCTCGACACGCAATCGCCGGTGTTCGAATCACAGGATTCCGTGCCGTTGCAGAAGAGCCCGTCATCCAGGCAGTTCACGCCCGCACACGGATCGACCGACCCGTCGCAGGCGTCACCCATGCCGTCGCCGTCGCTGTCGAGCTGGCTCGGGTTCGCGACCATACGGCAGTTGTCGCAGGGGTTGCCCACACCGTCGCCGTCGAAATCGAACTGGCTGGGGTTGTAGTCGATGCGGCAGTTGTCGCAGACATCGCCGATTCCATCCGCGTCAGTGTCAAACTGGCCCCGGTTGGAACGGTAGGGGCAGTTGTCCTGAGCGTCACCGATACCGTCGCCGTCGACGTCGCCCGCGGTTCCCGGATCCTCGTCGCAAACATCACCGGCGCCGTCCTTGTCCGCGTCGCTCTGATCCGCGTTGGCCGTCTGAGGGCAGTTGTCGCAGGCGTCGCCCACGTCGTCGCCGTCACTGTCCGTCTGACTGACGTTGGCGATCACGCGGCAGTTGTCGGACGTGTCGGTGATGCCGTCGTTGTCGTCGTCATCGTCGCACGCGTCGCCGTCGTCGTCCGCATCCGCGTCGGCCTGATCCGGATTGCTGATCCCGCGGCAGTTGTCGCAGCCGTCGCCGACGTCGTCTTCGTCATCGTCCCGCTGATTGGTGTTGAGATTGTCGGGGCAGTTATCGCAGGCATCGCCGATGCCGTCGCCGTCCCTGTCGTCCTGGTCACGGTTGAAGTCATCGGGACAGTTGTCGTCCACGTTGGGCACCTGGTCGCCGTCGTCGTCCAGGGCCAGGTAGATGTCAAAGAAGCGCGCCGGGTACAGATAGCCCCGCTGGAAGGGGAACTTCCCGGGATCCTCGGGATCGGTGCCGAAGTCGATCTCGGTCTGGTCCGGCCAGCCGTCGTGGTCCGCATCGAGACCCTCGCCGGGAAGCGGCTCGGGGTCCGTCTCGTCCGGGTCCATGGGGTCGGCGAGCTGGAAGTCGGCGAACTCGTTCTCAAGCGTGTCGGGGTAGCCGTCGCCGTCCGAGTCGAGCAAGGGGTTGAGGGAATCGTCGAAAGCCTGGACCACCGCCCCGGCCTTGCCCAGCAGCTTGCCCGGCCCCCCGCCGCTGACCAGCCCGTTGCCGACCACGTAGGCCTCGGTGGCGATCGACGGCCACACGTCGTAGGAGATGAATCCGAATCCGCCGTCGGCCCACTCGTAGCCCCAGGAGTTCATCAACTTGATCGCGCCGAGCCTGTCGTCGTAGCCCACCACCAGCATGGCGTGTGAGAACTCGCCGCTGTCGCCGGCGGTATCGTACACCTCGCCGGCAGCAAGCTCACCGAACTCGGTGCCCACTTTGCAGACTACCACTATCGGGATTTCCTGATTCAGATAGCTCTGGATCGTGGCCACGTCTCGCTCGACCGAGCGCCAATACTCGATCCGGTATTCCGCGGCCTTGGAGATGAGGCTCTGGTCCGGTTTGGCGGCGCAGTCGTCCTGGAAGTCCTCGTAGGGCATGTCCTGCCACACGACGCAGCCGGTGTCCTGCAACAACTGGAAGAGGTCGCTCAAAAACGTGCCCGCCTGGGCGCAGTTACTGAACTTCGATCGTCCCAGTTCGGCCGCGTTCGCCTGATTGAAGATGAACGAGGGGCTGAAGTGCCGGTTGGTGAAGTCCAGACCGACCCAGCCATCGATGTTCCTGGCGGCCAGGTAGGTCATCAACCCGTATCCGCCGGCAAAGGCGACGCAGGAGCTGAGCGAGCCCTGACTGCACGGGGTGGGCACGAACCCGGACAGGTCCACCTGGGCCGGGCGCTCCGCCGTCTTGATCCGGCGCGGCAGGCCCGGCGACGGAATCGACGAGTAGCGGACCGTGTCGTTCAAACCGGACATCTCCTCCGGAAACGCGCCACAGCCCGGGTAGCCGACCTCATCGTCACCTTCGCCCTCGCCTTCGCCCTCACCCTCTCCCTCACCCTCACCCCCGCCGCCGGGTTCGCACTGGCCCGTGGCGGCGTTGCACTGCCGGCCCTCGGGACACTGGACGCCCGCGCAGAGGCCCCCGTCACCGTTGCCGCCGCCACCGCCACCCGACGAGCAACTCGCCGTGACCAGTCCCAGAGCGGCAAGAAGAACGACGATACAAGACCCCGTTCGAATCATGGTTCGCTACCCCCGATTTGGCGACCTTGATCATCCGCGCCCCCCCAAGCGGCCTCGCACGGCCCGGATTCCTCAACCCGAACCCACTGCTCTGTCGAAGCGCGCGGATCACATCGCAAGTAAAGCGAAATCCTAATCTGTCTTCGAGACCCGTTCAAATGCAAAACCGATCCGGCCGTCAGCGGAGAATCCCTCCGCATCACTGCCGAACGTGCAGCCACAGGCTGCCGAGCCACCGCTGCCAATTCTGGTATACGATACGATTATGGGACCGGGCCAGCACGAAGTTGCCCCGGCACACGCATTCGTCACGCCATTGACCGGGGCGTGGCCCGCAGTATGATCCCGCCCATGAACTCGATGGATGCACCCCAACGCGCGCTGCCGCTGGCCAACGCGGGCACACGACGGCTGCTGGTCCAGGTCGCCGGCGTCGTGGCCTTCGCCGGGCTGACCGCCGTCGCGAGCCAGATCCGTCTTTACCTCCCCGGCACGCCCGTTCCGGTCACGCTCCAGACGCTGGTCGTGCTGCTGGCCGGGATGACGCTGGGGCCCTGGCTGGGTATGGCCGGCATGGCCTTCTACCTGTTGCTGGGAATCTGCGGATACCACGTCTTTGCGGGCGACGCGTGGCAGTCGGCCTATCTGTTCGGGCCGACGGGTGGCTATCTTCTCGGGTTCGTTCTGGCTCAGCCGGTGATCGGCCTGCTCACGCGGCGCGGGGGCGGTTGGGGCGCCCTGCTGGCTGCGGCACTGGCGGGCAATGCGATCATCTTTGCCGCCGGGCTGACCTGGCTGCACCTGTGGTCAGGCGCGTCTGCCCTGGCCACTTTGACCATGGGGCTGTGGCCCTTTGTCCCGGGGCTGATCCTCAAGACCGCCGCCGCCACCGCCGGCGGACGAGCCCTTCAACCGGTTTCACGGCGGTTGTTCGCCGCCCGGTAGTCGCAGCGACCTCGCCAGCCCTACGCGTCTTCGTACTCTTCGTGCCAGGCGATCTGGATCGCTTCCAGCTCGGCCTCGTCGGACGCCTGCGGGTTGTCGCCGAAGTCCTCCAGCTCACAAACCCAGCGATGGAGATCGGTGAAGCGGACCGTCAGCGGGTCCAGATCGGGGAAGCGTTCGTGCAGCGCTATGGCGATGTCCTCGCTGTCCGTCCACTTGAGCGGGTGTCTCATAGCTGCTCCCTCCCCGCGGTCGCAGGATTAATGAGGCTCCTCCCTGGCCAGGTTCCGGTTCCACGACGGGATTTCCACAACCAGGTCCCCGGAGCCGTTCGGAACGGCCTGGCAGGCCAATCGACTGGTGGGCTTGAGCCCCGGGGCCGAGTCCAGCATGTCCTCCTCGTCCTCGGTGGCCTCGTTGAGACTGTCGAACCCCTCCGTCACGACAACATGACAGGTCGAACAGGCGCAGACCCCGCCGCAGGCGTGGTCGAGTTGGACTCCCGCGTGCAGAGCCGTCTGCAACAGGCTCCCGGGCTGACCGTCCTGGCCGTAGGGTAACTCGTCCGGATCGACCTCGACCGTCAGGTTCATCGGCAGGAACGTGACCTTGTATCGCCGCGTCGGCAGGAGCGCTCCGGCCTCCCGGATGTAGGGGTTCTGTCCGCCCATCAGTCTTTGTCTTCCCGCAGCGTGGCCGATATGGCCGCGTTGGCCAGCGGCACGGTCATCCGCCCGAACTCCTGCAACCGGCGGTGGATCTCCTCCGTGTCCGAAGACGAGTCGGCATACTGTCGCAGGTCGGCCGCAGCCCGGCGCAAGGCCTGACACTCCTCGGCCGGCAGCAGGTCGCCGTGTTTGGTCAGCATCTGCTCGGTCTTGTTGGTGTCGAAGACGACCTGATTGCGCAGGTCCACCAGGCGGTGGGCGGTCATGTCCTGACGGGCGAAAGCGACGCTCTCCCGTTCCATTCGCCGGACTTCGTCCCGGGTCAGGCCGTGGGCCGGCACCACCTGGATGCCCGCCTCGGTCCCGCTGCGCTGCTCGTGGGCGGTGACGGTGAGGATGCCGTTCTGGTCGATGAGGAAGGTCACGTCGATTTTGGGCATCCCCGCGGGCATGGGCGGAACGCCGGTCAGCTCGAAGACCCCCAGCGAGCGGCAGTCCGCCGCCAGCTCGCGCTCGCCCTGCAGCACGTTGATCTTCACGTTGGTCTGACCGTCCTGGAAGGTGGTGAACGTCTCGGTGGCCTGGCAGGGAACCCGCATGTTGTTACGGATCAGCTTGCCCATGGCCCCGCCCAGTGTCTCGATCCCCAGTGACAGAGGCGTGACATCGAGCAACAGCACGTCGCGGCGGACGCCCGCCAGGATCGACGCCTGAACCGCCGCCCCCAGAGCCACCACCTCCTCCGGGTTCCACGCGGTGTAGGGCCGGCACTCGAACAGGTCGCCCACCCGCTGGCGAACGTGCGGAATGCGCGTCGAGCCCCCCACCATCACCACGTGATCCACGTCGCCGGCGGTCAGACCGGCCGCCCGCATGGCCTGACGGCACGAATCCAGCGTGCGCTCGATGTAGGGGTCGATCATGCCCTCGAACTCGGCCCTGGTGATGACCCGCTGGTAGCACCGCCCGTCGCCCAGGTCGATCTGCAGGGTCTTTTGCGCCTCGCTGGACAGGGCCTGCTTGACCGCCTCGGCGAACAGGCGCAGGGCCTGGCGTGTGGCCGGCGCTTGAATCTCGACCCCGAACCGCTCCTTCACCTCACGGGTGGCCAGGTCCATGATCTGACGGTCGAAGTCGTCGCCGCCCAGGTGTGTGTCGCCGTGCGTGCTGAGCACCTCGAACGTGCCCTCGCGCAAACGCATGAAGGACACGTCGAACGTGCCCCCGCCCAAATCGTAGACCGCAACGGTCAGGTCCTCCTTGCGGTCCAGGCCATAGGCCAGGGCGGCCGCGGTGGGCTCGTTGACGATCCGCACCACCTCGAGCCCCGCGATCTGCCCGGCGTCGCGAGTCGCCTGGCGTTGGGCATCGTCGAAGTAGGCCGGCACGGTGATGACCGCTCGGTTGACGGGATGCCCGAAGTGCTTCTCGGCCCGCGTTTTGAGTTCAGCCAGGATCAGGGCGCTGAGTTGCGGAGGCGTCAGGGCCCGGCCCCCGACCTCGACGGCCGCCACATCGCGCCCCTCTTCGTTGCCCGGCCGGCGGACGACCTTGTAGGGCAATCGGCCCACGTCGTCGCCAAGGTCGGCGAACCCCCTGCCCATCAGCCGCTTGACCGAATACACCGTGGTCAGCGGAAGCTCGACCGCGTGGGCCCGGGCCTGGCGCCCTATGGTGACGCGACCCGATTCCGGGTCGAAGCCGATGACCGAGGGCAGGATTCCGCCGTCGCCCGCTGCCGGGTCCTCGATAATCACCGGGCCCTTCTCGTCCGCGTAAGCCACCAGAGAGTTGGTCGTTCCCAGGTCGATCCCGACGATCGTGTCTTTGCTGTCGCCCATTGAAACGCTCACCCGGTGTCGGAGGGGCCGGCCTGTGGGCGGGCGGACACCCGGCCCGAACCGATCCCCGTTCGCCCACCCTACCCGACAGGCAGCTCGGCCAAAAGGTTCTCGTAGTATTTGACTGAGTTGAGCAACGACCGCAGCGTGGTCTTGTCCTCATCACCTGCATTGGCCAGGTCGTCGGCCAGTTCGGCGATCCGGGTCAGGATCTCGCCGCGCCGGGCGACGACTCGCCGGCGAACCGACGCGGCGGCGGTCTGATCTCCTTCCGCCGCCTCCAGCTCCTCCCGCAGCATCATCACTTCGCTCAACACCGACGGGGGAACCGAATGGTCCTCCGACGCGCTGCGGCCGCCGGACTGCTCCAACAGGTAGCCCGCCCGCAGCACGGGGTCCTTGAGCACGCGATAGGCCTCGTTCAGCTCCGCGCTGAGCCGGACGGCCAGCCGGCACATGTCCTCGGAGTGCCCGGTGAAAAAATCGGGATGCACGTTCCGCGTGATGGCCAGAAAGCGATGCTCCAGATCGCCCAGGTCGATCCGGTAGCGATGCGGCAGTCGGAACAGCTCGAAGTAGTCCAGCGGCTCGGGAACCGGGTACAGCTTATGGCAGCCGGTGCATACGATCGGTGACTCGAGCTCGGCACTGCATGAAAGGCACTTGCTCGGAACGGTCTGATCTGTGGAAGCCATTCAGCCTCGCCGTGACGTTCACGCCACACCCGCACCAAAGACGGGCGCCGCCGGGCGGAACGCCGTCACCCGGCGCCTGTGTCCCGTCGCCGCCTATACGGAGAAGCTCTGCCCGCAGCCGCACCGCCCCGTGGCCGACGGGATCTCGAACGCGAAGCCGCTGCCCATCGTGGTGCTCTTGAAGTCGATAGTCGCGCCGTCGAGGTAGATGTGGCTCTTGGCGTCGCAGATCACCTTCACGCCGTGCTGCTCGAAGACCTCGTCGTTCTCGCCCAGCGTCTCGGTCAGGTCCAGGGTCTGCTTGAAACCGCTGCACCCGCCCCCCACCACGCCGACGCGCAGATACATGGGCTTGGCTTCGGTCGCCGTGGCGCCGCCACCCTCACCTTCGGAACCGGACTGGCCGGCCTCGTCCTGACGGTGCTGCTCGATGATCTGCAGAACCTGTTGGGCCGCCTTTTCGGTGAGTGTGATCATATCGCTCGAACTCCCTGTTCGTCAGTTTCCAGTCTTTCCGACACCCCTCGGAAACGGTACCGAAGCCGATCAGGCGCCGACCTCTTCTTTCTTCTCGGTCTGCGGTGCCTTCCCGTCGCCGGCCTGCTTGCGCTTGAGGTCCGCGACGGCGGCACGGATGGCGTCCTCGGCCAGCACGCTGCAATGAATCTTCACCGGCGGCAAGGCCAGCTCCTTCACGATGGTCGTGTTCTTGATCTCCAACGCCTCATCCAGCGAGCGCCCCTTGACCCACTCGGTGGCCAGCGAACTGCTGGCGATGGCGCTGCCGCAGCCGAACGTCTTGAACTTGGCATCCACGATCCGGTTGTTCTCGTCCACCTGGATCTGCAGCTTCATCACGTCGCCGCACTCGGGCGCACCGACGATGCCGGTCCCCACGTTGGGGGCCGACTTGTCCAGCGAGCCCACGTTGCGCGGATGCTCGAAGTGATCGACGACCTTGTCGCTGTAAGCCACGACCGATTCTCCTTACCGCTCGCCCGGCCCCGGGCGGTCCTCACTGTAGACCGGTCCGCGGGCCCGACTCCCCTCCGGCCCGGCGCCTAGCGCGCCGCCCAATCGACCTTGCTCAGGTCAACGCCCTCCTGGGCCATCTCGTACAGCGGGCTCAGCTCGCGCAGCCGCCGGACGGCCGCAACCACCTGCTCGACGGCGTAGTCCACCTCTTGCCCGGTGTTGAAACGTCCCAGCGAAAAACGGATCGAACTATGAGCCAGGTCCTCACCCACGCCCAGCGCCTTGAGCACGTAGCTGGGCTCGAGTGACGCGCTGGTGCAGGCGCTGCCGCTGCTGACGGCGATGGTGTCGAAGCCCATCATCAGCGACTCGCCCTCGACGTACTTGAAGCTGACGTTGAGGATGTTGGGCAGACAGTGCTCGGCGTCCCCGTTGCGGGCGATCTCGTCCAGCCGGCTGCTGAGACCGTCCCACAGCCGATCGCGAAGGCCGCCCAGTCGCTCCGCCTCCACGATCATCTCGCGACCGGCGAACTCGGCCGCCGCCCCAAGGCCCACGATCCCCGGCACGTTCAGCGTGCCCGAGCGCATGCCCCTTTCGTGACCCCCGCCGTGCAGCACGGCTTCGCAGCGCACCCGTGGGTTCTTCCGCCGCACGTAGAGCGCTCCCACTCCCTTAGGCCCGTAGATCTTGTGCCCCGAAATACTCAACAGATCGATGCCCATCTCTTCGACGTCGATGGGCAGCTTACCGAAGGCCTGCACGGCGTCGGTGTGGAAGAGGACCCCCTTCTCCTTGCAGATCCGCCCGATCTCGGCGATCGGCTGGACCGTCCCGATTTCGTTGTTGGCGAACATGATCGACACCAGGACGGTGTCGTCACCGATCGCGTCGGCCAGCTCGTCGAGGTTGATGCGACCCTTGTCGTTCACCGGAAGGAAGGTGACCCGGGCACCGTCCTGCTCCAGGAACTTGCAGGTGTCGATGATCGCCTTGTGTTCCGTCTGCTGCGTGATGACGCGGTTGCCCTTGTCGCGATGTCGGTAGGCCACGCCCTTCACGGCGATGTTGTCGCTCTCGGTCGCCCCGCTGGTGAAGATGATCTCCTTGGGCGTGGCGCCGATCAGGTCGGCCACCTGCCGGCGGGCCTTGTCCACGGCCTCCTCCGCGACCCAGCCGAAGCGATGGCTGCGGCTCGCTGCGTTGCCGAAGTGCTCCCGCAGATAAGGGAGCATCGCATCCAGGACCCGCGGGTCGAGCGGTGTGGTGGCCGCGTTATCCAGATACACTTGGCTCATCAGACCTTGCCCTCAGCGGCCCGTCCCACGTCGGACTGGGCCTGCAATTCACTCCCGATGATCTCCGCCAGCGTGACGCCGGCGAGGAACTCCTTGAGCCGCTGCTGAATCCGAACCGCAGGGGCCTGCACCGGACACCAGGGCGCCTGACTGCACGAGGTCGGGGCGCCGCCGTCCGCGCACTGCACCAGCCGCATCGGACCCTCCAGGGCCGTGATGAAATCACCCAGACTGACCTCGGCCGGGTCCACCGCGAGCTGGTACCCGCCATGCGCCCCTCGGACACTCGCGACGATCCCTTCTCGTGAGAGTTTCTTCAAAATGTTCATCAACACTGGAAGAGGAATCTTGTGGTGATCTGAGATGTCTCGTGCGCTGCAGACGGTCTCTCGCGTGCGTGCCAGGTGGGACAGCGCGACCAGAGCATAGTCGGATTTGCGCGTGAGCGAGATCATAGGCTGCCCCTTATCGGGCCGCGTCACCAGTTGCGGCCCATATAGTACCATGGGCCTCCTATTTCGACAACTACTAATGATATAGAACCGAGCCGGTGCTATTTCAAGGCCGCTGGAAGAAGACAACGTCCGATCGCGGGGCGCTTGGACGAGCTCGCTCGGGCTCTTATCCTCCTCCGGGCGGTTGAACTCGGCGCCGGGCCGCGCCGACGACGCCGGCCGATTGGGCGCCATGAGCACGAAGAGCTTGCTTCACACGTTGGAGGCCGAAGCCGGGGCACAGTTCCAGGCGTTCGCCGAACGATCCGTGCCCATGCACTTCGGCGACAGCCGGCGCGAATATGACCTGCTGCACGACGGAGTCGGCCTGCACGATCGGTCCCTCCGCGGCGTGATCGAGATCACGGGCGCGGACCGGGCGGCGTGGCTGCACAACCTCACCACCAACGAGGTGGCCGACGTCCCGGCCGGTCAGGCGAGATACACGTTCGCCTGCAACGTCAAGGGCCGCATTCTCTTCGATGCCAACGTCCTGATTCTGCCGGACGCGATCCGGCTGGACCTCGACGTACGCAACGCGCAGCTCGCTCTGCAACACCTGGACAAATACCACATCACCGAGGACGTCGCGGTCGCGGAACGCAGTAACGATTACGTCCGCTTGGCGCTGACCGGGCGCGGAAGGCACGACCTTCTCGACCCCGACCGATCCGGCTCTGCGCTGACCGCGCGCAAGACCGAAGTGGGCGGCGTCGAGATGTGGGCCTTGCGGAGCGATTTCTGCGGGCTGCCGGGCGTGGAGCTGTTCGTCCCGGTCGGGTCGGAGGTGAACGTCTGGAAGGCCCTGCGCGGAAGCGGTGCCGAGCCGGTCGGGTCGATCGCGGTTGACATCCGGCGCATCGAGGCCGGCCTGCCCTGGTCCTGCCAGGACATCGACCCGGACGTCCTGCCGGCGGAGACCGGTCAGAGCGCGCGGGCCGTCTGCTACACCAAGGGCTGTTACCTCGGCCAGGAGGTGGTCGAGCGGATGCGGGCCCGCGGAGCGGTCGCCCGTCGGTTCGTGGGATTGCGCAGTGCCGGAGCCGAGCCCTTCCCGGCCGGCGCGTCGCTGGTCAGCGAGGACACGACCATCGGCCGGGTGACGTCGGCCTGTGTCTCGCCGGCGGTCGGCGCACCGATCGGCCTGGGCTATGTCCGCGCAACCCTGGCCGAGCCCGGGACCCCGCTCCATGCCGTGTGGGAGACCGGTCGGGCCGACGTCACCGTCGCGGCCTTGCCTTTCGTCTCGTAGCCCACTACCGGATCGTGCGCCGGCGCCGCGCTGGCGACCGGATGTGCAGCGATGCCCGCGGGCGTTGGCAGCGCCAGGCGATGCTGCTACTCTGTGGGTCATGGGGGCACGATGCGTCCAAGCCTTGGTCGATCACCCGATTTGCATCACGGTGTTGGCAGGCCTGATGCTGGCCGGCGGTGGCGCCGGTTGCCTGCCGCCTCCGCAGATGCGGCTGTCGCCCGGCATCGACGCCCGGGCACAGACCGGCGTATGGTGGTCTGTGGCTCCGGACGACGGAGTCGGCCTGCCGGTTGCGGCCGTCGAGCAGCGGTTGTCGGAATCGCGAGTCCGGCAATGGCTGATCGACGACCGCGGCGTTCGCTGCTTCGAATACCGCGGGCGGCACTCAACCAGTTGGGGCCCGCCGCTGGCCAACGGCGCGGTGGACGGCGATTTCGGCATGATCCGGTCGCTGGTGCGGTCGCGCTTCGGTGCGGCCGATGAGCCCGGCTGGCCCGGACCTCCGCTGCCGGTCGAGGAAGTGAATCGCCTGTCGGGCGCGGCCGACCTGATCGCCCTGTTCGAGCGTCACTGGCCCGCCGGCCGCACGGACCCGCCGGCCGACCTGCACCCGCACGAAATCGCCCAGGCCATGGAGGCCGCCCGGATCACGCCGGGCAACCTGCTGAAGTCGGGGATATAGGAGAGGGGATTGACAGCGATCCCACCCAGAGACCCAGGAACCAGTAACCGTTCATGGAGTTGTGCCCAGTGAATGAACCTCCCGAAGCGCAACAAGCGCCACCCGGTTTTGTCGAACAGGTCAAGAGCTTCCCAGCGTCGTTCTGGGTGGCCAACTCCATCGAGCTGGTGGAACGGTTCTCCTTCTACGGCGTGCGAACCATGTAGCGTTTCAGAGCAAGTGAGACAGTCGGGCGTTCTGGTATAGTGACGGTTTCGGGGGTGCCTTGAGGGGGGAACCGGAGTTCCCAGGTTCCACCCTCAAACTCCCCCCT
>Ga0307380_10002922_pt1 | contig 23978 bp, 19 predicted proteins | sample UN3MG_FD_202239 | JGI IMG/M metagenome (GOLD analysis project Ga0307380, IMG submission 202239) | Soil microbial communities from Risofladan, Vaasa, Finland - UN-3 | ecosystem: Environmental > Terrestrial > Soil > Coastal area > Acid sulfate soil | place: Finland: Risofladan, Vaasa | collected... | reverse complement strand
CACTTCATCGCGGTGCAGGCGTTCGATGCTGCGGGCAACTCGTCGTGGAAGACCCCCACGGTCACCGCGTTCGTGGCGGCACCGCCTGCGCCGGACAGCACGAACCCGTCGACACCGCGTGACCTGGTGTCGGTGGTGTTGTCGAACGGGTCGATCGACGTGTCGTGGAGTGCGTCTCGCGACAATGTGGGTGTTGCCTACTACCGGGTGACGCGCAACAACGCCGAAGTGGTGTTGGTGGACTCGCCGGCGACGTCGGTGAACGTGACGACGCTCGGTTCGGGCACGCACTTCATCGCGGTGCAGGCGTTCGATGCTGCGGGCAACTCGTCGTGGAAGACGCCGACGGTCACCGCTGTCGTGCCCTGACCGACCACTTCGTGAGCTGCGCACACGACTGGCGGTAGTGCGCCAAGTCGGAACCCGGAGCGCCCCAACCCGCCGTTTCCCAGTCGAACAGGGCGAGGCCGCGGCCGGTGCGTCGCAGGTTCCAAGGCGCCAGATCGCCGTGCACCGGTACCGAATCATCGGGGGCGTCTGCTGGCCGAGGTAGCAGGGCGAGCCGGTCGCCGAGATCGCGCTCGAAGCTGTGCAGCGACTCGTCGAGGGCGGGCCGTTGTCGATCGAGTCCGAGGGCATCAGTGGCGAGGAATGCGATGCCGTCACCCAGGAGCCCGGTGGCGACCACCTTCGGCGTGGCGATTCCCGGAAGTGGTCGGTCGGTGAGCAACGACAACGCCATCGCCTCGTGTTCCAGGCCGTCGTCGACGGCCGCAAGCTTCACGATGATGGTGCGTTCGGGTCTGGCCTGATGACACAGCAGCGACAAGCGCGCCCGGTCGATCTGGCGCGGCATGGCTGCTGCGTCGATGCCAATGCCCGGGAGCGAGGCCTGCAGCCGTTGCTCGATGTCACGGACGTCGATCCCCGGCCACCGCCACCCGATCGATGTCGGCCACGGACGTGTGCCGGCGATCAGCACGGCACCGGCGCCAAGTGTCTCGAGCACGTTGCGACGCCAGTCGGAGGTCCCCGCGAGCACGCGGACCCGTCGCGCCGATCGGTCGGCGCCGGCGCGGAGGACAAGGCGCGGCGACAACGGGACCGACTGCAGCATCACGCCGACCCTGCTGCCATGATCGCCTCGGCGTACACCGCTTCGAGGGCGGTGACCCCGACGCGCTCGCAGTAGCGCTCTTCGAAGCGTCGCCGATTCGCCGCTCCGACGGCATCGACGGTTGCGTCGTCGAGCGCGTCGATCGCCGACGCAAGTGCCGCAGGGTTGCGGGGTGCGACGACCAGCGCGGGGGGCCCGTCGACGACGGTCGCAGACCCGGCGAGGGTGTTGACGATCACGGGCAGGCCGGCACTCATCGCCTCGACCAGCACCATGCCGAAGGTCTCGTACAGTTCGGATGGCATCACCAAGGCCCGAGCGTGCAGCAAGCGACTGCGTACGTCGTCTCGATCCAGCCAACCGAGCATGCCGACGCCCGATGGCAGGCGTCGACGGAACTGATCTGCCTGCGGTCCGTCGCCGATGATGGTGAGCCGCCGAGTGCTCCGCGTCGAGGAATCGGCCGATTCCCATGCGTCGAGCAGCGTGTCGACTCCCTTGCCCTGGGCAAGTCGGCCGACGACGAGAACGTCGTCGGAGGCCGACGGTGGCGTGGTGCGCGGTCCGGGGTCGTCGACGAAATGGGCCTTCACCACGGTGCGATCGACGGGTACGCCCATGTCGGCGAGTCGATCGGCCATGAAGCGTGAAGGGGCGATGAACCGGGTGACGGAGCGATCGAGCACCCCTCGTCGCCGGGTGACCATCACTTCGGCCGCCTGCAGGGCCGACAGCGGCCGTGAACCTCGATAGCACCCATGGACCACGCCGGGTATCGGTGCACGGCCGACGCATGCAGTACAGACCTCGCCGTCGCGGAACAGGTCGGTGCTGAGACAACCGAGGCGGAAGTTGTGCACTGTCATCACGACGGGCACGCCGGTGTCGGCCGCGGCCGACACCGCCGATGACGACAGCGCGAACCACGTGTTGTGGACATGCACGATGTCGGGCCGAAAGCCGGCGATGCGCTCGCGCACGAGGCGGACGGTTCTCGGGTTGTGGACACTACGGGCCAATGCAGCGATCGTCGCGGCCCGCTCGGTCGGGTTGTCGAGGATCAGTCGCGCCACCTCGTGGCCGGCTCGGATCAGCGCCGCGGCTTCGTTGTCGACGACGGCGTCCTCGCCGGCACGAATTCGATAGCGAGCGTGCAGTTGCAGGATGCGCATGGTGGTCAGGCTGCGTCAGCGGTGAATCGAGCCCACGGCGGTGCGAGCGCGAAACGTTCGACGAGTTCGCGCACGTCAGGTCGGAAGCGTTCGGTGAGTTCGATGTCGATGTCGGCATCGAGCGTTGTGGGCCGTGGCGCAGCATTGCGGCGTCGCGATTCGTGGTCGGCCGGCATCGCCGGCTGCCCGACAGCGTCGAGCACGGTACCGATCACGCGCTTCGGATCGGAGTAGTAGTCCTCGGAGAACACGACCACGATGCGTTCTCGGCCGACGGCAGCGATCCAACGGTCCAGTGACGCTGCGTACTCGCTCTGTGCTGCGTACGTCTGTTGTTCGTGGGCATGGCTTGCGGTGAGTGTCCCGGCAGCGAGCAACGCTTCCGCGTCGGCGACACGTTCGGGCTCGGCGTCGAGTGCCTCGCGTAGCGGCAGGGTCTCGACGCCGTTGCGGGTCTGTTCAGCCCAGTGCGAGACGGTCCGCTCGACCGGGTCGCGCAGGATGACGACGAATCGAGCGCCGGGAAGCATCGTTGCCGCTCGCCGAGCTGCGAGTGGGTGGAAGAAGTAGTAGGGGCTGGCCTCGGCCGTGAACGCCGCACCGGTGCGGTGCGTTCGCCAACGTTTCGTCGCCGACGTCGCGAAATGACTTCGGTACCAACGAGGCGATCGGGACAGGTCACTGTCCAACCAGTGCGCACCCTTCATGTTCTCGCGCAGTGGGAGCCGTCGGGCCGACGGAACCATGGGGCACATCGAGGGGTGCTGTTCGAGATCTCGAAACAGCGAGGTCGTTCCACCGCGCTTCACGCCGATGATCAGCAGATCGGGCTCGGGGCGCAGGTCGGCCGTCGCCATCGCTGCTGCTCGGACCGCTCGGCGGCCGACGGAGCGCACCAAGTCCTGCATTGGCGGAGATCGTACCGTCCCGCAAAAATGCTCACCTTGAGTGGTGGTCAAGTCTTGGTCAAGTGGTTGCTCGGAGACTGCCCTTGATGGGACAATGATCAAGCTGTGAATGGCTTGGAGGGAGAGTGACTCCTCTCGAATCGTGACCGGCGGCGAGAATATAGCCACACAGAGTGGTCTTGCACCTCATGGCTTGACGGAAGGCGGACACATGACGAGCGAACTCGTACCCCTGGACTCGACGTCTTCGTGGACGCCCGCAGCGACCTCGAACCCGCCACGGCTCGCGGCGACGCCGCTCGCGGCGCTTCCGCACGTCGATCAGCCCGGTGGCCTCTACGTTCGGCTCGTCAAGCCGTCGTTCGACCGGGTGGTGGCGCTGGCGGCGATCGGTGTTGCGTCGGTTCCGATGGCGGTGATTGCCGGAGTGGTCGCGACCACGATCGGTCGGCCGGTGTTGTTCCGCCAACGCCGCATCGGCGTCGACGGCGAACCGTTCGAGGTGCTCAAGTTCCGCACGATGCGTCCCGACCGTCGTGGCCAGCGCCTCGACGTCATCCACGACCGCCGACAGACGCACAAGTCGGACGACGATCCCCGCCACACCAGTGTCGGGCGCGTGTTGCGCCGCTACAGCCTGGACGAACTCCCGCAGCTCCTCAACGTGCTGCGCGGGGAGATGAGTGTGGTCGGCCCCCGACCCGAACTCGACTCGGTCGTCGAGCAGTATCCGCCGGCGTTGCACCAGCGCCACTACGTCAAGCCGGGACTCACCGGACTGTGGCAGGTGTCGGCTCGTGGGGACGGCCCGATGCACGAGAACGGACAGTGGGATCTGGCCTACGTCAATCGAGTGTCGTGGCGGACCGATCTGCGGATCCTTGCGAGGACGCCACGAGCGCTGGTCGGCGACCACGCCGGCAGCTGAGGGTCTGCCGATCAGCTGAAGCCGATGTGAGTGGGCGGCCGCTCCACGGGTGAGCGGTGGCGGCCGAGTCGCTGTGCCGCCACGCGACGGGCATACCGGGGGTTGAGAATGACGTAGCGACGCCACAGACGGCGCGGACTGCGCATCAATCGCTGGGCCCATTGGAGGCCGGCGCGTTGCACCCAGGCCGGTGGTTCCTTGGCGAGCCCGGCATGGAAGTCGAATGCAGCGCCGACCGCGAGACACGGCATCGCCACCCGATCGGCGTTCTCGTACACGAACACCTCCTGACGGGGGCATCCGAGCCCGACGAAGCAGATCGAGGCGCCGGTTGACCGGATCGTCGCCGCGAGTTCGTCGAGTTGGGCGGGGCTCGATGTGCCGAAGGTCGACGGGCTGGTACCGGCGATCTGCACTCCGGGTACGAGCGTGGGCAGCCGGCGAACGAGGTGGTCGAGCGTCTCCTGGGTGCTGCCGTGGAAGTACACCGACAGGTCCTGGTCGACCGCTGCCCGACACACTGCCAAGGTGAGGTCGGGGCCGTAGACCCGATCGGGCAAGCCGGTGTCGTGGAGCCAATTCATCGCCCAACGAACCGGCTGGCCATCGGGTGTGATCAGATCGAACGCGTTGAGTCGAGCGAGATGCTCGGGATCGTCGACCCCGGTCATGATGCCGTGCACGGCGAGCGCCGAGACTCGGTACGGCCGCTGCTCCACGGCGGCCTCGATGATGCGAGCCACTGCCGCCTCGTAGTCGACGGCATCGACGCACACGCCGAGCACGTCGACCTTGCCCCTGTCGATCATGTACGGCCGATCACGCCCACCGTCGACGGTTGGAGTCGTACATCTCGGTGAGGATCGCCGGCACGTCGTAGGTGAGGGTCCAGGTCGGATAGTGCTCGGCGAAGCGGCCGTTGTCGCCGACCCACCAGATGTGGTCGCCGACGCGGTTGTCATCGACGTAGGTCCATTCGAGTGTCCTGCCGGTGATCTCTTCGCACAGCGCGATCGCCTCGATCACGCTGCAGTTCGAGTGGCGACCACCGCCGATGTTGTACACCTCGCCTGAGCGGGGCGCGCCAGCTCGTGCGGCGTCGTAGACGTGATCGAAGCAGGAGATCAGGTCGGCCGAGTGGATCGCGTCGCGAACCTGCTTGCCCTGGTACCCGAACACTCGGTACGCGGTGCCGGTCATGGTGCACTGCATGAGATAGGCGAGGAACCCGTGCAGCTCGGCTGCGGCGTGGTTCGGTCCGGTGAGCGTGCCGCCCCGGAACACCGAGGTGGGCATCCCGAAGTAGCGGCCGTACTCCTGCACCATCACATCCGCTGCGACCTTCGACGCACCGAAGATCGAGTGCAACGTGGTGTCGATCGACATGTCCTCGCGGATGCCGCCCGCATAGGTGTGCGACGGATCGATCTCCCAGCGGGTGTCCTGCTCGATCAGCGGGAGTCGGTTCGGAGTGTCGCCGTACACCTTGTTGGTCGAGGTGAAGATGAAGGTCGCGTCGGGACAGTGTCGGCGGGTCGCTTCGAGCACGTTGAGCGTGCCGACGGCGTTGACGTCGAAGTCGGTGAACGGCTCGCGCGCCGCCCAGTCGTGCGATGGCTGCGCAGCAGCGTGGATCACGAGTGAGATGTCCGAGCCGTATCGGGCGAAGAGCCCATCGATGCCGGCACGGTCGCGGACGTCGATCGCTGCGTGGCGATACCGCTCAGCGAGAGTGCGTTCGAGTTCGGTGACCATCCAGGCAGTGGATGACTCGTCACCGAAGAACACGCGGCGCATGTCGTTGTCGACGCCGACCACGTCGAGACCGGCCGACGCGAAGTGCGTCGCTGCCTGCGAACCGATCAGACCTGCTGCACCCGTCACCACCGCAACCGACATGGGTGTCGAGAGTACCGTCGACCTGCCGGGCTCGTGCCTACACTGAGCCGTCGTGTGGAGCAGCCGGGTGAAGATGCGGTGGCACCCATCCACTTTCGACATCCGGACCGGTGAGCTCCGTGACCTGGTTCGACGGTCGCGTGAGGTCGTGCTGCTGGCCGCGGTCACGGGTGCCGTCACCGGATTGTTCGTCCGATTCTTCGAGTACATCGTGGTCGAGTTCGTCTACGAAAAGATCGTGCACGGACCGCTTTGGGTCGGCGCCATTGCCCCTGGTGTCGGCCTGGTGCTGTCGGCGATTCTGCTCAAGACCGTCGGCAACGGCGCATCGTCGGCAACGTCCGACGAGTACCTGCGCGCTTTTCATGACCCGGAATATCCGCTGCGACCCCGAGCGTTCATGGGACGCATGGCTGCGGCGATCACCACCCTCGGGTCGGGCGGCGCGATGGGACTCGAGGGCCCGTCGATGTACGGCGGATCGGCGCTCGGCGCGATGATCCAGCGTCGTCTTCCTTCGGCATTCCGCGGTGTCGACCACCGCACGCTGCTGGTGGCCGGTGCGGCAGCCGGCGTCGCAGCGATCTTCAAGGCGCCGGCGACCGGAGCGATCTTCGCGCTCGAGGTGCCGTTCCGTGACCAGATGGCGCGACGAATGCTCCTGCCGGCGCTGGTGGCGAGCGCGTCGGGGTATCTCGTCTTCGTGGCGCTGAGCAACACCGACCCGATCTTCGTGTTCCAGAACGATCGAGTTGCGTCGTTCCAGTACCGCGACCTCGCCGGTGCCATCCTGATCGGCATCTGCTGCGCCATCGGCGCTCGTGCGTTCTCACGGCTGATCCGCTACGCCAAGGCGTTCACCTACCGTCCCGTTGCACTCCGGGTGTTGCTGGCCAGCATCACTTTGGTCGTGCTGTTCGTGATCAGCCGCTTGCTGACCGGCGAGAGCTTGACGATCGGTACCGGCTACGAGGTGATCCGTTGGTTGTCCGAGGAGCATGCGCTCTGGCTGCTCGCCGTGGTGTTCGCCCTCCGATGTCTCGCCACAGCCACGACGCTCGCAGGCGGCGGCGTCGGCGGGTTGTTCGTGCCGTTGGTCGTCGGTGGAGCGATCGTCGGACGCGGCGTGGGCGACATCGTCAACCCGCTCGACCCCACGCTGTACGTGCTGTTGGGTATTGCGGCGTTTCTGGGAGCCGGGTACCGGGTTCCGCTGGCCGCGGTGGTGTTCGTCGCCGAGGCAACCGGGCAGCCCGGTTTCATCGTGCCGGCGCTGTTCGCCGCAGTTGCAGCGGAGCTGGTGATGGGCGACCAGTCGATCACGACGTTCCAACGCTCACCTGACCGGGTCAACTGACGAGACTGGTGGAATGCCAATCAGCAACCACGTCGTCGTGTCCGCCGAACTGCAGGGCACGATTGTCGGGTTGTTCGTCGAGGTCGGCGCCTCGGTGACTGCCGGCGACGTCCTCGCGCTCGTCGAGTCGATGAAGATGCATCACGAACTGGTCGCCCCGGTGACCGGCGTGATCGACGCGCTCGCGGTCGGGCCCGGGGATACGGTCGTGATCGGCCAGGAGTTCGCCCGTATCGCGCCAGGCAGCGGAACTCATGACGTGCGAGCGGTGCCAGGCGCCGTCCGCGCGTCGCCTGTCGGGCTCGAGCGTGACGACCTCCGTGAAGTGATCGAGCGTCATGACATCGGGCTCGACGAGCAGCGCCCGCAGGCGGTCGAGCGGCGCCGGGCGAAGGGACGCCGCACAACGCGGGAGAACATTGCCGACCTCGTCGACGCCGACACCTTCGTCGAGTACGGCCCGCTCGTGATCGCCGCGCAGCGTCGTCGACGCAGCGTCGACGACCTGATCGTCTCGACCCCCGCCGACGGATTGGTCGGAGGCATTGGCGACGTGAACGGCGAGCTCTTGGGAGCGGAATCATCGAGCCGGACCTCCAAGGTCGTTGCGGTCTCGTACGACTACACCGTGCTCGCCGGCACGCAGGGCACGCAGAACCACCGCAAGAAGGACCGGCTGTTCGAGGTCGCCGAACAGCTCCGTCTCCCCATCGTCTTCTTCACGGAGGGTGGCGGCGGCCGCCCCGGCGACACCGACGGCATCGGAGGAAGCGGCCTCGACTGCCTGGCGTTTCGCTGGTTCGCCGAACTGTCGGGGACGGTTCCGCTCGTCGGCGTGAACTCTGGGTATTGCTTCGCCGGAAATGCGGCGATCCTGGGTTGTTGCGACGTGGTGATCGCGACGCAGGACTCCAACATCGGAATGGGCGGCCCGGCGATGATCGAAGGTGGTGGCCTCGGGGTGTTCGAGCCCGGCGAGATCGGCCCGATCGACGTGCAGCGAAGCAACGGCGTCGTCGACATCGTCGTCGCCGACGAGGCCGAGGCGGTCCGGGTCGCCAAACAGTACCTGGCGTACTTCCAGGGCCACACGACGGGATGGGCGGCGCCCGACCAGGAGCGACTGCGTGACGTCGTCCCGGTCGACCGGCTCCGCGCCTACGACATCCGACGGGCGATCGACGGTCTCTTCGACACCGACTCGGTGCTGGAGCTGCGCCGCGAGTTCGGCATCGGCATGGTGACGTCACTGGCGCGGATCGAGGGGAGGGCTGTTGGCGTGATCGCCAACGATCCCGGTCACCTCGCCGGAGCGATCGACTCCGACGGTGCCGACAAGGCCGCTCGCTTCATGCAACTCTGCGACGCGTTCGGGCTGCCGATCGTGACGCTGGTCGACACGCCCGGGATGATGGTCGGCCCGGACGTCGAGGCCACCGCGCTCGTGCGGCACTGCAGTCGGCTGTTCGTGACCGGAGCGAATCTGTCGGTGCCGATGGTGTCGGTGGTGACCCGCAAGGCCTACGGACTCGGGGCGCAGGCGATGATGGGCGGCACGACCAAGGCGCCGATCGCCTGTTTGTCGTGGCCCACCGGCGAATTCGGCGGGATGGGGCTCGAAGGCGCGGTCCGCCTCGGCTATCGGAAGGAACTCGAAGCGGTCGCAGACGACGCCGAGCGCGAAGTGCTGTTCCGAGAGATGGTCGACCGGATGTACGCCCGCGGCAAGGCCGTCAGCGCAGCCTCGTCCTTCGAGATCGACGATGTGATCGATCCGGCGCACACGCGCCGCTGGATCACCACGATCTTCGACGCGGCCCCCGACACGCACCGGTCCGTCGTCGACCCCGCGTCGCCCCCGCGACGGCCGAACATCGACACGTGGTGAGCCGCGTGGCGAATGTGCCGCCTGGGGTCAGACCCGAAACGTCACGATCAGGCGCCGCAACCGGCGGCGAGCACCTGGGTGAGTCCGCTGCCGTCGTAGGTGTAGACGACGACCGACGCGCCTTCGTAGTACCAGGCGTGGACGAGCACCTCCATGCGGCCGTCGCCGTTGAGGTCTGCGATGTCGAGCACGCGGTAGCGCTCGATGATCGGGAACAACTCGGCGTCGAGATCCTCGTCGACCGCGGACAACAACACCGTCTCGGCGGTGCGAGTCGTCGTGTCGATGACCAGCAGCGCAGCGAGATCGCCGGGTGCTCCGGGGCCGGCGCTCGGCTGAACGAACTCGAACGAGGCAAGCGCTTCGCCGTCGCCGTCGCCGTCGAGATCGGCGATGACCAACTGCTCGATGGCCCCCTTCGTGGCATCGACCGGCTCGTCGGCGAACGCTGCCTCGCCAAGCGTCTGGTAGGCGTCGGGCGCGGTGGAGGCGACGGCGACCGGTCGGGGCTTGAGGGGCCACGGCTTCTGGAGGACGGCGACCGCGTTGTACCCGAATCCCGGCGGCTCGGGCGGGGCGACCTCGACGTCGATCTCGGGGCCGACCTGACCGTCGAAACAGGCCTCGGTGTTCTCGCCGAGCCGGGCCGGGGTCTCGCCGGACAGATTGCTGACGACGAACGACGTGCCCGCCTCGATACCGGGACGGATCGGGTTGCCGCTCGGGTCGGTTGATTCCTGCCAGCGATCTTGCTGCCAGGCTCCGAGGAACAGCCATCCGCCATCGTTGGCGCCCCCGACCAGCAGTGGGACGAGAGCGTCCGCGGGCCCGCTCGGCGCCGTGGTGGACGTCGTTTGCGGCGGCGCGGTGGTCGTGGTCGTCGAGGTGGTGGTCGTCGACGTCGTAGAGGTGGTGGTCGTCGAGGTCGTCGACGTCAGCGTCGGCTGCGGAGTCGATTGCTGCTCGGTCGTACACGATGCGATCAGCAGCGTGATGGCGATGCCGATCGCCGCGGTGCCGACCGCTCGGGGCGTCACGGCACCGTCACCGACTCGCCCGGGTGCAGCAGGTGGAGATGGCTGGACAGGTCGGCGTCGGCGAGTGCCGCCTCGAACTGCTCGGGTGGGGAGTCGAACCAGCGCGGCAGTTGGCGACGACCATCTTCGGGAGCGTAGGTCCCCCAGTGGATCGGCACGACGATGCCGGGTCGGATCAAGCCTGTTGCGGTGGCTGCCCGAGTGGGATCGAGGTGTCCCGTTCCCAATGATGAGCCCCATCCCCAGATCGGCAGGAGGGCGATGTCGATGTCGGTGAGGTCGGCCATGGCGTCGAACAGGTCGGTGTCGCCAGGGAAATACACGCGGCGCCCCTCACCGCTGACGACGTAACCGACGGGAGGAGCCGACACCCGGCTGTGCGGGCCGCGGCCATGCTTGTGTGCCGCTGGAACCACTTCGGCGGTCACGAGCGGACCGTCGAGATCGATCCGGTCGCCGACGCGAACCTCGGTCACGTCGGCGAAGCCCGCAGCGCTGAGGAGGCGTCCGGTGCCGACCGGCGTCAGAAAGCGAGTGTTCGGGTTGATCCTGCGCAGTGACGGCAGGTGCAAGTGATCGAGGTGTGCATGTGAGAGCAGCACGGTGTCGACGTCGGCGACATCCGGCGTCGGCAGCGGTCGACGCCGACGAAGGTGGGCGACGCGCCGGGTCAGCAGTGGGTCGGTCAGAATTCGGCGACCGCCGACCTCGACCAGCGCTGACGCGTGGCCGACCCATTTCACCTTCATGCCGTTCGCCACGCCCTCAGACTAGGTCCAAGCCGTTTGCGTCGAGGTTCGGGTGGGCCGCCCCACTGAAAACCTGACGCAAACGTGGTGGTTGGAGCTGGGCGGACTCAGCCGAGGTCGGGCCAGCGGCGCTGCTGGCGCCGGCGCAGCCCGGCGGTTCCGAGCTTGCGGCGTTCCGCGAGTGCCCAATCACGGCGCCACCCGGTGTGGTCGGGGCCGGTGAGTGCTGGGCTGGTGCCTGTGGCAGCACGCTGGCGGGCGGTCCAGAAATCGGTGATGGCCTCGTCGCCGAGCGTGGTGACGGCAGCTTCGATCCTCGAATTGAAGTGCCGCGTCGATTCGCCATCCTCCGAGCGCAGAGGTGCCCCGAACACGACCCTGGTACGGCCCGGCTTGGGACGCTTCATCCCTTTGCCGAAGATCGCTCCGGTGCCGTCGATGAACACGGGAACGACCGGGGCGCCCGTTCGCGCCGACAGGTAGGCAGCACCGCCTTTGAAGTCCTGGCCCCATCCGTCCGGCGAGCGCCCGCCCTCCGGGTAGATCACGAGGCTGTAGCCGTCGTCGACGAGCCTCTTGATCAAGTCCGACGACTTGCGACCGGTGAGTTCCCGGTCGATCGGGATCGCGTTGAGTGACAGCGCCGAGAGCGCTGCTTTCCACTTCTTGTCGAAGAAGTAGTCGGCGGCCGCGGCGACCACCAGCTTGTGGCGCCATGCCGACGGCACGGAGCGGATCATCAGACCGGTGTCGAGATGGCTGTGGTGGTTCGGCGCGAAGATCACCGCAGGAGGGTCTTCGAGCGCAGCGAGGTCGGCGAGCCGATCGGTCCCGACGATTTCCGGCGAGGCCAGGACCCGCGCCGCAAGTCGAACCGGACCCTCGACCATCGCCGTGCGCACCGACGATGCCAGAGGTCGGCGCGCCCATTCGGTGTCGTAGTGCGCCCCCAACCCGGAGACCTCGGGCGGTACCTCGACGCCGCGAGGAACCGTTGGCGCCCGGTAGGGGAAGCCGAAGTTGCGCAGCGGCATCGTGGCGCGCCGCACGGCGTCCTCGGCGACGCCTGCGGCTCGCTGAGCGCGCTGGAGGTTCCGGTCGACCATCGAGATCCCTACTTCACGTCCGCGATCATCAGCGGCGGTGTCTTGATGTGGGTGATCGTGGGGGAGCGGCCGACGACATCCGAGGCGATCTCGAAGGCGTCGTTCATCGTCGAGGCCGGCGTGAAACCGAGCTTGCGAACGGTTGCCGCATCGCCGCCGACGATGATCACTTTGCCCACGTGCTTCATGGCATGGCTGCCCCAGTACCACATGTAGAACGGGTGCACGCCGTGGTAGGCGTTCGTGGTGCGGTACAGGTGGCGGTACCAGTCGTCCTCGGCGTACTGTTTCTCCCACTTCTGCGACATCACGTGCGGGTCTCTGGTGTCGGCCAGCACCTCTTCGAAGAAGTCGATGTAGCTGGGGTGATGCACCGGGTGGAACTCGTTGGTGGTCGGGTGGGTGAGGATCACCACACCACCTTCACGCACCAGCGGCTTGCCTCGGTACAGGTTGAAGAAGTAGCCCAGCCCGGTGCACATCACGAGGATCGGGTTCATGATCGAGTGGACGTTGTAGGGGCAGATGTAGGGGATGCCCATCGTGAGGATGTCGGTCTGGCCCTCGACCTCGACGAGCTGCTGGTCGTACACGTTCTGGGTGGTGACCTTGTGGACCGCCTCGACCTCGCCGCACTGGATGCTGGTCATCTGGTGCGGCGCTTCGATGCCCTGGAAGATCTTGCGCGCGGTCCGCGCCGGCAGCTTCGCCACCGACTTGGCGGTGCCGAGGAAGAGCGCCCGGTCCTTGGCGTTCCACTCCCATTCGCGCTTCGAGAGGAACTCGAATGGCTGGGGGAACGTGTCGGTGTTCAAGGTCGTTTCGATCTGGAACACCTTGGGGCCGTGGTCACGCATGACCTTGCCCATCCGCCACGTGCTCTTGTGGAGCTCGGACGCATGCTGGTCCATGAACGAGTGCGACGCCTCCATCGTGGTCGGGTTGTGATGGTGGCGCAGCGAGCGGTAGCTGGCGAGGCCGACGGCGGTCGACTTCCACCCACCGTCCATCGCGACGAGGTTGATGTTGACGTAGATCAACAGGTCGGACTCGGCGGCGCGCTTGTTGATCTCGATCTCCTCGCCCTGATCGGTCGTGCCGAGGAAGGCAAGGTTGTCGGGGTCTTCGGCGTCGTGCTGGGTGAGCAGGCCGCGGGGCTCGAACGCGTCGTAGACGCGGTCGCCGAGCGCGTGGCGCAGTTCGAACTCGTGCATCCGTCGGTGCAGGGCGAGGGCGGCGACGAGCTGTACGTCGTCGACGCCGGCGTCGGCGGCCATCGTGAGCACCTGCTCGATGATCCGTTGGCGCAGGTCGGGTCGGCGCATCTTCGGCAGTGGCAGCGACACGTCGTCGAATGCGATCGTGAGCTTCATTCCCGGGAACAGCAACGACGGCAGCGGATCCATGTCGATCGGGTTGAGCAACGAGGCGCGGATGGCGCCGTCGATGTCGTCGATCGCCTCATGGGGCTCTGGCGCGTAGATCACCCGCGAGCGATCGGGGGGCAGCTTCTCCAGTCGAAACCCCTCGCCGTGCCAGAACAGGGTGGGCGGCGTCGACTTGTCGACGTCCAGAACGAATCCAGGTCTCGGCATCAGGTGTCTTCCTTGCGCATGTCGAATGCGATCTTGACGGCACCGCGGCGGCCGGCGGTGGCGGCGTGAGCGATGGCGTCGACGTGGTCGGACAGGGGATAGGTGGCCGACAGCAGCCGTTCGGCGCGCAGTTCGTTCGCCGTCTCGATGGCGAGGTCGAACGTGCGGACCGTGCGACCGTCGGGCAGGTGTTCGGTGCCGTAGGTATAGGCGCCCTTGAGTTCGGTTTCGCGATGCCACAGCCCCGTGAGGTCGAGCGTGACGTCGGCGGGCATGCCGAGCAGGACGACACGTCCGCGGGGGCGGGTGATCCGCAGGCAGTCGGCAACAGTGGCGCTGGTGCCGACGGCATCGATGGTGACGTGGGCGCCCGACGACAGGTGGTCGCCGACCATGTGGCAGCCCGCAGCGCGCCGTACGGCACGGGTGAGTTCGTCGGGGGCCACGACGACGTCTGCGCCGAACTCCTTGGCGAGCTGGCGCTGATGCGGGTAGCGGGCACCGGCGATGATGCGGACGTCGGGCACGTAGCGACGAAGGCCGGCGATCGCAGCCAGGCCCATCGTGCCCGCGCCGAGCACGGCGACGATCGCCGGATGGGTGGGGTCCTGGCGAGCAGCGACGACCGGTGCCGCGAGCAGGGCGGCGTGGATACCGCCGGCGAAGGGTTCCACCAGCACGGCGCGCTCATCTGGCATGTCGTCATCGATGCGGTGGAGCTGCGATTCGTGCGCAACGAACTCGGGCGCCCAGCCGCCGCCGGTCGAGCAACAGAACCCGGTTTGGATGCCCGGCTCGAGTGGGCCCGTGGCGAGATGTGCGTAGTCGTCGCCGTCGCCCGGTGCGGCACCCTCGAACGGCGGAGCGAAGCCGCGCGCCTCGTGGCCGAGCACGGGTTCGAGGATCACGCGGGTGCCGTCGTCGAGCTCGCCAACGACCTCGTGGCCGGGGACGAACGGGAACGACACCCAGTCCTCGAAGTACAGCGACGCGTGACCCTCGACGAGCGAGAGGTCGGATCCGCAGATGCCGGCAAGCCGGGTGTGCACGCGATGCCAGCCCGGACCGGGCAGTTCGGGCTGGTCGACCGACGTGAATTCGAGCGGTCCGAGCTTCGTGGCGGTGACGGGCGAGATGGCCGAGGCGATGCGCGCCATGCCGAGCTTGCGCACGGACCGCGAGACCCGCAGGGCTTTCACGTCCGGGCTCCGTTGCGTCGGGCGCTCCCGAAGCGCTCATTGCGCTGTCGCTCGGACAGCAGCGGGCCGATCGGAAGCCGTGGGCGCGGACCGCCAGGCGCCTTGCTCCAGTGCTCGACGAGCCAGCCGCGCTTGCGGGCAATGGCGGCCAGACGTGTCTCGGGGTTGACGGCAACGGGGAATCCGACGGCCTCGAACAGCGGGAGGTCGGACGACGAGTCGGCGTAGGCGACGCACTCGTCGAGATCGAACCCTTCGGCGTCGCAGTAGTCGGCGAGCACCTGCGCCCGGGCCTCGCCGGTCGGTGGCACGGTGTGCATCTCGCCCGAATAGGTGTTGTCCGCCTTGATCGACATCTCGGCGGCGACGATCTCGTCGAACAGCGGCCGTAGCCCCTCGACGTTGAAGCTCAGCGCGCCGGTGATCAGGATCGTCCGATGGCCCATCGCGCGGTGCTGGCGCACCCGGCGCATACCTTCGGGGAACGATTTGGTCATGATGATCTGGCCGAACATCTCACGGGCGTCGGCCTCGATCTGCTCGACCGGGGCATCCTCGTAGCGTCGGTAGAAGTAGCGCAGGAAGTCGCTGCGGTCCGCCCGATCGAGCTTCAGCAGGCCGGGTCCCTCGACGAGGGTGCGCAGTGCGTACCGGATTCGTTCCGGGGTGTCGAGACGGCGTGTCGCGAGCCACGAGTAGCTCTCGACGACGTTCGAGGAGATCAGCGTGTTCTCGAGATCGAAGGCAACGACTTGGCGCTTCGGGTCGAGCACCTGCTTGCGCAGGCGTGCCATCCGGTCCGACGACGGTGACGGCCCGGGCGTCGTCTTGACGCGTGCGTGCTTGACGATCGACGGGAGGTGGATCTGGGTGATGTAGGTCGGCCAGTCGACCGAGCGCGGGTCGAAGTTGAACGTCGCCCGATCTGCATCGTCGAGCTCGCCCCACGTGAGCATCAGATTGTCGACCTGATAGATCGCCTCGCACTCGGTGTACAGGCCGTACAGCTCGACGTAGGTGAGTGCTCGCTCGACCTCGGCCCGTTTCGTCTCGACCTGAGCAGACCATTCGGCCTGCCGCCCGCGCAGCGGGAGGTTCTGCAGCACCTTCTCGCCGGCCGACAGGATCGACTTTGCTCGGTTCAACTGGCCCTGGACGCGACCGCGCCCGGGAAATCGGAACTCGGGCACGACGATCGGCTGGCCCTTGGAGTCGTAGATCGGGTGCTCGAGGAACCAGCCGCTCACGTTGTCGACGAGCATCCGGTACTTCAGTGGATTGATGCCGCCCGAGGCAACCTGCGTGATCTCCGGGGCGCGCTCTGGCCCGAGGGCCGCGACGGCGATGATCGAGGCGACGACGATGTCGACGGGGATGACGTCGACGGTCCCCTCGGGCACGCCGGGGAACTCGTCGAGCAGACCGCGGGCGTAGGAGATCAGCACCGGCTCCGCCATCCGGAAGCCGCGGATCCAGCCCGGCTTCGGCTCGGCGAGCGCTGACTCGATGATCGACGGTCGCACGATCGACACCGGCACGGGGCCCTTGACGTCGGTCAGTGCCTGCTCGCCGAGTGCCTTCGTGAACGCGTACGCGTCCGGCCAGCCGACGCTGGCGGCCCGGGCACGGCCGGCGTCGACGAGTTGGTCCTTGACCCACTTCTCGCGCAGTTGCTCCGTCTTCGAGGCGAGCGCCGGCGCGCCGGCGGCACCGAGTTCGGTGCGAGCCTCCTTGCGGAACTCCTCGAGCCGATCTCGGGTGCGGCTCGCAGCGTCGGCGTCGGAGCGCAGTCGTCGGCTCGCCGCCACCTCTGAGCGCCAGTCGATGCCGATGTCGAACGGACCGTCGCTGACGAGCTTCTCTGGCGCATTGCCGCGTCGGTTGCCCGCGACGTAGCAGGTCGACACGGCGACGAGGTGCGGCGTGATGCCGATGGCGTTGCACAGGTCCGCGATGCGCGACGGGCCGAGCAGGTTGATTTCGACGGCGGAGTCGAGCGGCGAATCGAACGACACGGCAGCGGCGGAGTGGATCACGGTGTCGCAGCTCGCGAAGATCGCCCGGTCGGTGTCGCTCAGTCCCAGCCCGTCGCGGGTGACGTCACCGGCGATCGTGGTGACGCGGCTGGAGACGGTTGTGAAGTCGACGCCAAGTTCGGTGCACTGCGCACGAAGCCGATCGAACGCGTCGTTCTTGAAGATCTCGCGGCCGGTTCGCCGTGCGGCGCTCGTTCGTTGGCCGTCGCGCACGAGCAGGACGAGCTCGCAGTCGGGGACCGAACGCAGCAGGCGCTCGACGAGCGCAGTGCCGACGAACCCGGTCGCGCCGGTGATGGCGATCCGTTTCCCGGCGAGCGATTCGGCGATCACAGTTGACCTTTCTAGCACGATCGTCTACCAATTGGTAGAGATGAACGGATCGGGAGATGTCGGCAGTTCGACGCGCGATCGAATCCTCGCGGCCGCGCTCGATCTGTTCGGCACCCGTGGGGTCGACGCGGTGTCGCTCGACGAGATCGCACGCACGGTCGGCGTGCGCAAGCAGACGGTGTTGTACTGGTTCGAGTCGAAGGACGCATTGGTCGACGAGGTGCTCGCGGTCGCTGCCGCCGAGTTGGTGATCGTGATCGACGCGGCGCTGCGCGCGGCGCCGAACGATCCGCTCGACCGGATCGATGCTGTCGTGCGGGCCGTCTTCCGTCCCGCCGTGCGCCGACCGGCACTGCTCGGGTTGATCCGCGAGGTGAGCCGTCTCGACTCGGAACCGGCCGAGCGCCTGCGGGGGCGCATCCAGTCGCTCGTCGATCGAGCGGTCGGCTACCTCGGTGCCGAGATGGACGCCGGCCGGCTCCGGCGCGGCGACCCGAGGCTGGTCGCAGCGTTGGGCTACGCGACCTTGACCGGCATCGCCACCGAGCCCGAGGCGCTGCGGGCCGTCGGCTGGCAACCCACCCCTGCCGGTCTGCGCCACCTACGCGACGAACTCCGCGCTTTCCTCCGCTCGGCCCTCGCCCCGACCTGACGCTGGTTCCCCGAGCCCGGGTCTGCGGGAACCACGGCGGCCCTGGTCAGCGTTTCGTGTTGCGCCGGCGCCTGGCATGGCGTTCCAGGGCGAGGTCGACCAACCGATCGATCAGCTCGCTGTAGCTCATCCCGGAGTGGATCCAGAGTTTCGGATACATCGAGATCGGCGTGAAGCCGGGCATGGTGTTGACCTCGTTGCACATGAATCCGCGGCCGTTGCCGGCGTCGTCCATCTCGTAGAAGAAGTCGACGCGGGCGAGGCCATCGCAGCGCAGCGCCCGGAACGTGTCGGTGGCGAGCGCCCGCACTCGCTCGACCTCGTGGTCGGCCAGCGGGGCGGGGATCAGGAGCTGGGCGCCGTCGGTGACGTACTTGTCCTCATAGCTGTAGAACTCCTCGCCTGGCACGATCTCGCCCGGCACCGAGGCTTGGGGCTCGATGCCGCCGAGCACCGCAACTTCGATCTCGCGTCCGACGATCGCTTCTTCGACGACGATCATCTCGTCGTAGGTCAAGGCATGGTCGATCGCCTCGCGCAGACCCTCGACCGTGGTCGCCTTCGACACGCCAACCGACGAGCCCATGTTGGCGGGCTTCACGAACACGGGCAGGCCGAGGTCGTCGGCGAGCTGCGCCGCCCAGCCAGGAGTGATCTCGTGCTCGGCGAACGCGCGGTATCGAGCCTGCGGAATACCAACGGCGGTGAGCACCTGCTTGGTCATGGCCTTGTCCATCGCGACAGCCGAGCCGAGCACACCACTGCCGACGTAGGCGATGTTGGCGAGGTCGAGCATGCCCTGGACGGTGCCGTCCTCGCCCATCGGGCCGTGAAGGAGTGGCAGCACGACGGTGACCTCGTCCGACGACGACGCATCGGCGAGCATCGGCGTCGGTGACACGTCGGTGCCGGTGGGATTCAGACGGCTCGGGATCGCATGGGGGCCCTCGATCAGCGCCTCGACTGCCTCGTGGGCGAGTGCCCACTGGCCCTCGGTGGAGATCCCGACCGGCGTGATGCGATACCGCTCGGGATCGGCAGCGCGCAGCACGTGGGCGGCCGTGGTGCACGACACGTCGTGTTCGGCCGACTCGCCGCCGAACAACACCACGAGATGAATGCGCTCGCCGGAGTGCCGCGTGGGGGTCATCGGCCCACGGTACCGTCGGCGCCTGTGAGGATTCGTGCATCCGAAGCCGCAGCGGGAATCGGTGGTCGGTTGATCGGCCCCGACGTCGAATTCGAGGGCACCTCGTTCGATTCTCGCTCCACGCTTCCTGGCCAACTGTTCGTGCCAATCGTCGCCGATCGCAACGGTCACGAGTTCATCGGAGCTGCCCGCGAACGCGGCGCGACCGTGCACCTGACGAGCGAACCCGACCCGTATCGACGAGACGGCACGGCGATCGAGGTGGCCGACACCGCCCAGGCGCTGCTGGCACTCGCGCAGTGGGCGCGGCCCCGCCTCGACGCACGCGTCGTCGGCGTGACCGGCAGCGTCGGCAAGACGTCGGCGAAGGACCTGATGGCCGCCGCATGCAGTGCGGGCCGGCGCACGACCGCCAACGAGCGGAGCTTCAACAACGAGCAGGGCCTGCCCGTCACCATCCTGAACGCACCCGACGACACCGAGGTGTTGATCCTCGAGATGGGCATGCGCGGGTTCGGTCACATCAGCCAGCTGTGCGAGATCGCCCGGCCCGACATCGGCGTCGTCACCGTCGTCGGCCACGCGCACACCGAATTGGTCGGTGGACTCGACGGCGTCGCCGCGGCCAAGGGCGAACTCGTCGAAGCGCTTCCATCGAGCGGCACCGCCGTGCTCAACGCCGACGATGAACGGGTTGCCGCGATGCGGTCGCGGACCCGTGCCGATGTGATCACCTACGGAGCTGCAGGTGATGTGCGCGTCAGCGACATCGTCCTCGACGGATTTGCCCGAGCGCGTTTCCGCGTCGACACGCCATGGGGGAACGGGACGACACAGCTCGCCGTGCCGGGAGCGCACATGGTCACCAACGCGGCGGCAGCGATCGCTGTGGCCGGCACGGTCGGCGTCGACCTCGCCGCAGCGCTCGCAGCGCTCGAGTCGGCCGCAGTGTCCGGGATGCGCATGGAGGTTGCCACTGCCCCCGGCGGCGCAACGATCGTCAACGACGCCTACAACGCGAATCCGACGTCGATGCGTGCCGCCCTCGACGCGCTCGCGGCGATGGACGCCGGTCGGCGTGTCGCCGTGCTTGGATTGATGGCCGAGATCGAGGACGCCGAGCCAGCGCATCGGGAGGTAGCGCGACACGCCGTCGACCTCGGTGTCGAGCTCGTGGCGGTCGGCACGGCCCTCTATGGCGTCGAACCGGTCGATGACGTCGTTGCGTGTCTCGGGCCGCTCGGCCCCGAGAGTGCTGTGCTCGTCAAGGCGAGCCGCTCCGCCGGGCTCGAACGGGTGGTTGCGCAGCTCACCGCCGGCGAGTGATGAGCGAGCACACCAGATCTGCGGGGTTCGCTCATCGCTGATTGCTCAGGCGGTGGTCAGAGCAGGCGGGTCGCGTTCGTCGGAGTGAACGGCTCGCCGCCGTCCTCCACCGCCAGGAACGCGGACTGCGGGAGTCGTCGCAGGTCGACCCACCATGCAAGGAACAGGGCGACGACCGCGCCGAAGCCGAGTACTGCCCGCGCTCCGATCCACTCGATCACGACACCGAACAGCAGGTTCCCGATTGGCACGGTGCCGCCGAACACCATGAACCACAGCGGCATCACGGTCGCACGCTCGGTGTTCTTCATGTTGAGCTGGAACGTGGTCGTGATCGCCGTGGCGGTCATGAAGTAGAAGAACCCGAGGATGAACCCGACCGGGAAGGCCAGCTGAGGGCTGCGGATCTGCGAAAACAGGGCCAACGCGACTGCGAACCCGGTGAAGCCTCGCACGATCAGCACCTTGCGGTCGATCGACGACAGGAATGTGCCGACGGACAGCGCGCCGAGGAATGCTCCCGCTCCCCATGTCGCGTAGAGCCAGCGGTAGGTCGTGCTCGACGGGGCGATGTCGAAGTTCAGCCGGGCGACCGACGGGAAGAGCCCGATGTACACGAGGCTGAACAATGAAAACAGGAACATGCCGAGCAGCAGCCGGTTCAGTACGAGGCGTTGCTTGGCGATCTTGAGTCCAACCGTGAGCGACTTGAGCCCTCGGGCGGTGTTGCCGCTGCGGACGTCGGGCATCTTCACGATCAGCAGTGCAGTGATGAAGAACAGGTAGGTCCCCGCGTTGACGAGGAAGATGCTCGACACGCTCATGCCGGCCACGGCGAGCACGGCGGCGAGAACCGGTCCGACCACTCGGGTGCCGTTGATCATTGCCGAGTTCAGCGAGATGGCGCCGGGGAGGTCCTGGCGGTGCACCAGCAACGGCATCGACGCTTGGAATGCCGGGGCGTTCAGCGCGTTGGCGATGCCGATGCCGAGCTGGGCAAGAAAGATCGTCCAGAGTGCGGTTTCCGCGGCGACGAAGTAGGCGATCGCAATCGTGAGCACGACCGACGCGGACTGCATGGTCAGCTGGAGCTTCTGTTTCGACACCCGGTCGGCAAGCACGCCGCCAGGAATCGACAACACGAGCAACGGTCCGAGCTGGGCGAACACCATCAGACCGACGAGTGCAGGTCGTCCGGTGCGGTCGTCGATGTAGGCCGGCAGCGTGAAGTTCTGCATCCACGTGCCGATGTTCGACAGTGCGAGGCCAACGAAGATGATCCGGAACCCGCGATACGACAGTGCGGCGCGCGCAGTGCCGGCCTTGTGCCCGTGGTCGGGTGGAGTGTCGATCTCGGCGGGGGCGGTCATTGGGAGCAACTGAGTCGTCTTGACCCGCGGGTCAAGTTACCCGACCGATCGGGACCTCAGCGGAACTGCCGGAAGCAGGATCGAAGGTCGTCGACGAACAGTTCGGGGACTTCGAAGGCGCTGAAGTGTCCGCCGCGTGGCTGCTCCTTCCAGTACCGGATGTCTGTGAAGCTGTCCTCGACCCACCGCCGTACCGGGGGCACGATCTCCTTCGGGTACACCGTGAATCCCGACGGGATCGTCACTGGCGCAGGCCGTGGACCCTTGCCGAAGCTCTCCCAGTAGATCCGTGCCGACGACGCGCCGTTGCCGTTGATCCAGTACAGCATCACATTGTCGAGCAGCTCGTCGCGGGTGAGCACGTGCTCGGGGTGGCCATCGCAGTCGGTCCACGCCCAGAACTTCTCGAGGATCCACGCCGCTTGTGCGGCGGGCGAGTCGACGAGGCCGTAGCCGACCGATTGCGGGCGAGTCGACTGTTGCTTCGAGTACCCGGAGTCCCACTCGCCGTAATACGCGAGTCCGTCGATCGCACGTTGCTCCTCGGGCGTCGGTTCTCCGTCGGTCTTCGGGCGTGCCCCCATGGCGAGCGTGACGTGCACGGCGGCGCAGTGGTCGACGTCGGTGCCACCGATCGCGGTGGTGACGGCAGATCCCCAGTCGCCGCCCTGCGCGGCGTAGCGATCGTAGCCGAGCGTGGCCATCAGGTCGGCGAACAGTGCGCCGATCTTGTGGATGCCCCAGCCGGTGGCGACCGGCTTGCCGGAGAACCCGAAGCCGGGCAGCGAGGGTGCCACGACGTGGAACGCATCGGTGGCGTCGCCTCCATGCTTGGTCGGATCGGTGAGCGGTTCGATCACCTTGTGGAACTCGACGATCGAGCCGGGCCAGCCGTGGGTGATCAACAGTGGCATCGCGTCGGGGTGTGGCGAGCGGGCGTGGACGAAGTGGAGTCCCGGGTCGCTCAACCCGTCGACGGGCATCGTGAACTGGTCGAACCGGTTGAGCAGCGTCTCGCGTGAGCGCCAGTCGTAGGTGTTCGCCCAGTACTCGCACACCTCCTGCACGTAGGCCAGCGGCGTGCCCTGCGTCCAGTCGTCGACGAGTTCGCGCTCGGGCCAGCGAGTGTTGCGCAACCGTGCCCGCAGGTCGTCGAGCAGTTCGTCCGAAACGTCGATCGTGAACGGCGTGATCATCGCGCCGACCCTACGCGCACCGCGCCTGGCCGTCCGTACCGAAAAATGCGCACGGGAGAGCACGGGGCGGCACGTCGTGCGCAAGTTTCGGGTGGCTCGCCGATCTGTGCGCGCGTGGTGTCGTCGAGGGCGAGGCCGTGCGCAAGTTTCGGGGCGGGGGCGTGGAGATGTCCGGGCGTCAGCGGGGGGCGGGGCCGTCCGACGGGGGGCCGGCGAAGAGCTGGGCCTTCTCCATCCAATCGCGAGCTGCGTCGCCGGTGACGACGAGGTCGGTGTCGTCCACATGACGGCGCTGGGTGGTCACGAGACAGAAGTCGAGGGCCGGGCCGATGATCGACTCGACGGCATCGTCGGGGCCGAATGACCACGTCTCGCCCGACGGTGACGTCAACTCGACGCGCACCGGGACGGCCGGAACGTCGAGGCCGCGGTTGACGTAGGTCCAATCACGGGTGATGAAGCCGAGTTGAGCAATGTGGCGGAGCCGGTCGGTTGGCTCGCGGTCGGCATCGGCTCCCGTTGCCGACATGGTGTCGACGATGTCCTGGCCGTGCGCCCAGACCTCCATCAAGCGCGCGGTCAGGAACGACTTGGCGCCCATCGAGGGCCCGTACCACGCAACGCGAGTTTCGTTGGCGAGCGTCTGGCCGGCCTCGGCCAGCGCCCGCCGATTCGCCCGCCACGCGTCCAACAACTCCTCGGATGACATCGCCCGATATCGCCCGAGCACGATGTCGTCGGCTGAATCGGCACCGGCGCCCCCGGACGACAGCAATGAGGTCATCGCATCTTGGAACGCTGCTGTGTCGACCACGGCGAGCGCGGCGGTGCCGTCGAAGTACGCCAGGTGGCCGATCTGATCGGCGATCGTCCAGCCGGGGCTCGGCGTCTGCAGCTGCCACTGGTCGGCGTCGATGTCGGCGACGAGGTCGTCGAGGGTCTGCTGTTCGGCGAGGAGAT
>Ga0307380_10002921_pt1 | contig 23984 bp, 14 predicted proteins | sample UN3MG_FD_202239 | JGI IMG/M metagenome (GOLD analysis project Ga0307380, IMG submission 202239) | Soil microbial communities from Risofladan, Vaasa, Finland - UN-3 | ecosystem: Environmental > Terrestrial > Soil > Coastal area > Acid sulfate soil | place: Finland: Risofladan, Vaasa | collected... | reverse complement strand
TACATATGCAGCTCAGGGCGGTTTGGTAACTGCTCCTGCAAGCCGTCACCGGAGGGCCTACCTCCATCTGCCATACAGCTTTTCATGGCACACCATAGGAAATTCGTTTTCTCTGTCGTGTGATAACTTCACAATTTTCACCCACTGATGTGCTGGAATAAGCCTATCACACTGAAAATCTCCTGGTCAATGGAAAGAAAAGGAGAAGAAAACGGCTGATAAGGGATGGATTTGGTGAATCAAACTCCTGCAACTTTTTTCATGAGATTGCTTCGTTCCTTCAGGGCTCGCAATGACATGCGTGAAATCTCTCTTCACTCCTCGCAAGGACAATGGTAATTGGAAATGCACTTTACTTTATCCCGTCACTTTGGGACAATGCCAATTATTCGAGCTCATTTTTAGTTTATGTTAAGAAAGGAAAACCAATGAAATCCACTTATTTAAAAAAATATTTATTCATTTCAGCAATTTTTTCTTTTGTTTTGCTTTTATCATCTTCTATAGGCATAGCCCAGAAAATTCCTCCTCCAGAGGAATTCTTTGGCTTTAAAGCCGGTGCTGACTTTCATCTAATTAACTACGAGCAAGCTGTCGATTACTGGAAAAAATTAGAAAAGCTCTCAGGAAAGATTAAACTTTTTGAATATGGAAAATCTTCTGAGGGAAAGACTATGATATTTGCAGTCATTTCTTCAGAAGAGAACATGGCCAAATTGGATCATTATAAAGAGCTCTCGAAGCGCCTTTCTTTGGTAAGAGGATTAGCGGATGAGGAAGCTGGGAGCCTTGCCTCAGAAGGAAAAGCCATTGTCTGGATCGACGGTGGGCTTCATGCAACGGAAGTTGCTCCCGCCCAACATATTATTCAGCTTACCTATGATTTACTCACAGACGACTCGCAGAAGATAAAAAAGATTTTGGATGAAGTGATCGCCATGCTGGTTTTACCCAATCCTGACGGAATGGATATGGTTGCCGAATGGTACAAGAGCAACCTCGGAACACCTTATGAGACCAGTCGCCTGCCCTGGCTTTATCAAAAATATATCGGTCACGATAATAACCGCGACTCTTTTATGCTAAGTGTTCCTGAAATGCAGAATATTAACCAGGTGGTCAATCATGAATGGTATCCTCACATCTTTTACAACCACCATCAGACTTCACCCTTCCCTTCTCTCATTTTTGTTCCTCCCGATTGCGAACCTACAAATCCGAATCTTCATCCCCTGCTTCTGCGCTGGCAGAATTTTATCGGAACTGCAATTGCCCTGGCTTTCGAATCAGAAGGTAAACAAGGGGTTATCTCTCGATTTCTATTTGACACCTGGTATCCAGGCTATGTCACCCAAGTCTGCGATTTTCACAATATCATATCTACGTTTTCAGAAACATTTCTCTACAGCTATGCAACACCCTATTTCTATACGATAGGGGATTTTCCTGAAGAATATAAAGATTTCACTATTTCTTTGTTTTTTACTAATCCCTGGGAAGGAGGATGGTGGCACCTGCGAGACGCTGTAGAGTACTGCCTGACATCTTCTAAGGCCGTATTAGACCTTGCAGCTAAACACCGGGAAGAATTGCTCTATGCAAAATATGCTATGGGTAAAGAAACCATGGAACGATACCAGAAAGAGCCTCCTTATGGATGGATAATACCTTTAGAGCAGAGGGACTCCCCTGCGGCTGCTCAATTGATAAACAAATTAATTACGCTTGATCTTGAAGTCTATCAAGCGGAAAGCTCATTTCAAGCAGATGGAGTCAGTCATCCCAAGGGAACATATATCCTACCGACCGGCCAGCCTTTCGGCCGGTTCCTTAAAACACTTTTTGAAATTCAAACCTATCCTGATTTGAGACGATACCCTTCCCTGTGGCAAGGCATTGTGGAGCCTATTGAGCTCAAAGTGCCTCCGCTTCGCACCTACGATGTGCTGGGCTGGACTCTTCCTCTCCAGATGGGTGTGAAGACCATTACCATGAATACGCCACTAGATATCAAGTTGAAAAGAATTAAAATGGCTTCCCCGCCAAAGGCTAAGATTTCAGGCTCTGCTCATTACGCCTATGTTATCCCTTATAAGACAAATAATAGTGTTATTGCCATCAATCGTCTATTAAAGGAAGGAGCAGATGTGATGTGGGCAAGAGAATCATTCAGAGCTGAGGAAAAAACCTTCTCACCAGGTGCTGTAATTGTTCCTCTCTCTAAATTCAGTCTGACAAAAATGAAGAAATTGGCCGAAGAACTTTCCTTACAGGTGTTAAGAATAAAACGTCCGCCTTCCATCAAAACTTATAAATTAAAGTTACCAAGAGTAGCTCTTTACAAACCCTGGAGATCAAATATGGATGAAGGATGGACTCGATTGATTCTTGAGAATCATGAATTTCCATATACATCAGTCCATAACGCGGAAATAAAAGCAGGACGGTTGGAAAATCGTTTCGATGTGATTATCCTTCCGAATCAAGACATGAACTCGATTATAAACGGTCATCCAAAAGGCACTATGCCCCCTAAGTTTGTGGGAGGGATATCTCGTTCTGGAGTGCGGAATTTGAGACAATTCGTCGAAAATGGTGGCACTTTGGTGGCATTGGGTTCTTCCTCGAATCTTTTGGTAGAGGAATTCAATTTGCCCGTAAAAAATGTCCTTACTTCCCTTAAGAGCGAAGATTTTTTTGCTTCAGGATTATTGATAAAAGTCGCTTTTGACCAGAACCACCCGATTGCCTATGGAATGCCAGAGGAAGCTGCCGGCTTTTTTGCTCACAGCCCCACTTTCCAAATATTGCCGGTATTAAAAGAACAAGAGCAGCCTCTGGTCGTAGGGAGATATCCTGAAGAAAATATCGTTCTTAGCGGTTGGATGCTGGGAGAAAAATATCTTCAAAACAGGGCTGCAGTGGTAGAAGTGCCCTTTGGCAAGGGCAAGATTATACTTCTTGGTTTTAGAGTGCAGCACAGAGGACAAACGGTAGGAACTTTTAAGCTTCTTTTTAATTCATTATTTTATGGGGCAATAGCAAAGAAATAGAAACGAGGCGCTAAAAATAGCGAAACTGATAACTGGAGGAAGATCGAAAAGTTAGTCGCTGAAAAAGGCAAAATCTATAAGACTTCCAGTGCTGCAAAAAAGCATATCAGATCCATATGAAATATGAATTTAAACCCTCTTTCGATAGATCTGTCAAGTCGCTCCCTCCCGAAATACAACAAGAAGTCAAATGTGAGCTTGAGGTGGCGGACGATCTTATAGATGACCTTAAGATTTTCAATAAATGAGATGACCCTTATCTGTCGGACTTATTCATAGCTCAGGGCTTCAATCGGCCTTAAGTGGGAGGCAATATAGGCCGGGTAAATCCCAAATATTAATCCCACAGAAACAGCAATGCCAAAGGAGATAACGATAGAAAAGACTGATATTATAGTCCTCCAATGTGCATAAAGGCCTACTATTTTAGAAATGCCAAAGCCTGCTGCAATGCCGATCACTCCTCCAACAAGGCTGATGAAAACAGCCTCAGTAATAAACTGGCTCAGGATATCTATTTGCCTGGCTCCTATAGCACGCCTTATGCCAATCTCTCTCGTCCTTTCCAGCACCGAAGCCAGCATGATATTCATGATACCTATCCCGCCCACAAGCAAAGAAATACCAGCAATAAAGCCCATGGCGATGTTAAAAATACGCTGGGTTTCATGAGCTTGGCGCAGGAGTTCCTCAGGGATAGTGATTTTATAATCTTTGGTATCGCGGTGAAGACGAAGCAGAAGGCGATCAATATAAATAGCAGCATCTCTGATGTATCCCGGATCTTCCATTGTCACAGCGATCTCGCTGAGTTGTGGATCATATTCGCCAAGCTCAAATTTCTTCAGGGCAGTCTTGATAGGGATATAGATGTCGTTGGCGATGCTCTCTATCTCAATTCCTTCAATCTCACCCTTAGCCTTTCCTTTCTTAAGAGTTGTTCCGATAACTTCAAACCAATGGTTGTTAATCTTTATCCTCTGGCCAAGGGGATTTTTGAAAGCGAAAAGGTCGCGCCTTACTTGATGGCCGATCACACAGACGTTTGCATGCTGGGAATTATCAAATTCGTCAAAAAAGCGCCCTCTATCAACAAACAAATTAAGAGTCAGAGGATACCTTGAGTCAGTCCCTATAACCCGGGCCTCGCTCTTCCCGTCAACAGAACGTATAAAATTGGCTTTTATCAGCTTTTGAGCAGAAAGATGTTTTATGTAAGGGACACTGTCTTGCAAGGCCAGAAAGTCCTTTAAAGAAAGCCCGGGGGATTTTTCCCTGATGGTTTTCAGCTTGTCTTCTTCATATTCAAGATTCTGGATGATGATGTTCTTGGCCCCCATGAGATTTATGATTTCCAGAGCTTCTTTCTTGGCGCCTTCTCCTATAGAAAGCATAGATATTACTGCTCCCACTCCGAAGATAATTCCCAGCATGGTTAAAAAAGTGCGGAGCTTGTGGGCTTTCAGTCCTGAAAATCCGGTATTTATTACTTCAGAAAAATTCATGAAGTTTTCTTCGAAGGGGAGGCTTCCTCGGCTTCAGGTCCTGCAAAAGGATCTCTCAAAGCAATCCTATCTCCAGGAGAAAGTCCTTGAGTGACAACAATGTGAGTATTATTCCTTTCCCCCAGAGTAACCTCTCTCCTTTTGGGAGTTCTGCTTCCCATAACATAAGCAATCGTCTTGCCCTCCTTTTCAAAGACAGACTCGATGGGAATAGATAAAACGTCAGGAATCTTTTCGGTCATAATGTCCACCATGCAGGTCATGCCAGGCCTCATCCGAGGATCTAGCTCATTCAAGGAAATAACAGTTTCAAAAGTTTTTATTTTGGCATCCCAATCTTTTTTAGTGCCAATGGAGGAGACTCTTTCCACTTTTCCATTAAATATTTTGTCTGGAAAAGAATCTATGCTGATTATGGCTTCCTGCTCAGGTTTGACTTTGCCTACATCAACTTCATTAAGGTAGACTTTAACCTCCATGGCCGAAAGGTCTGGAATCTCGAGAATTTGGACGCCGGTCCAGACAGTATCTCCCTCCTGAACTTTGCTCATCCCTGCGGACCCTTTCCATATCTCCTTTAAAACCACCAATCCATCTTTAGGAGCTAGACGAGTCATTTCTTCCAGGCTTCTCTTTGCCATTTTATAGTCTGCCTCTGCCTTGGCCTTTTTTTCATGCAGAACGTTCAGATCTGCTTCGTTGGATTGGCCTTGGGATTCCATTTTTTTCAGAGTTTCATTGTACTTTCTATCAGCTTGTTCATAACGAAGCTTATTTTTCTCTGCATCAATTTTGGCAATCATATCTGCCTTTTTTGTCTCCAGCAGAGCCTCATCATGCTGGAGCTTTGTGTCATCTAATTCAATCCGGCTTGTTGTCTTCTGACTTTCTACATCAGCCAGCTTCTTGTTGATTTCATTCTGAGCAATTTTCAAATCAGAAAGACTCTTCAGCATCTCCTGCTGTAATTCTTCCTTATCAAACTCCACCAGAACATCTCCCTTTTTGACATTACTTCCGTCTTTTATAAGCTTAGTTATTTGAAGCCTTCCGCTAATCCGGGGGGCGCTGACGGTTGCTGAATTAATGGAAGTAACTTCTCCTGCTTCTATTACTTTAATAACGAATTCCCCATAATTTACTTCGGTCGAGGCCACGGCTGACTTTGAAGTCCTTAGGGTGAGAGAGATAATCAAGGCTAGAATTACAATAAAAACTGATATTACCAGGGCTATTTTCTTTTTCATCGCCTTCTTCCCTTATTCTAAAACATTCTATCATCCTGAAGAGTTTCATCTTCAGGAGTAAAAAAGAATTAATATTTAATTTAATTCCTTTCTATTCTATATGTCTATATGTGTTTATGAATTATATTTTCTTTGAAAAGAGAGAAAATATTTTCCTCCTTTTCAGTTTATTCACTCAGCTGACCATGACATCTTTATCTGTCGCTAAAATATTGTAGCAAATGAGGTGTCTCTAAACAAGTCTAGACAAGCTAGCGGATATTATAAATATCTTCAAAATGAGCTCAGATAAATAAAGAATTCTATTTTTTTATTTTAATCCAATGTTTTAACCTAATTTATGCCTGTTCCTGCTCCAGAACAATAAAAGGAAAAAGATGAACGTCAAATATAGGAGAAAGCAAGAAAAGAGGCGATAAAAGGTACGAATATTCTTAAAGAGGCCAAAAGTGATATAGACTCCCAGATAGATATTAAATGAAACAATGTTTTCTATGAGAGATATTCCGTTCTGGCCTCAGCTGCCATCAGAAGTTCGTGTTGGAGAATTTGAGGGTGGGCAGGGCGCTCGGCCATGAAGGAAATCTTAAGGTGACGGATGTTCTTATCAACGACTTTATGATCTTCTATAAAAGTAATGATTTTCATCTCTGCACCGCATTCGGGGCAGAGAAGCGGGTTTACCTCATAGACTTTGCGGACCATCTTTGCTCAGCTTTTGGAGGGGATAATACCACTCTTTCCAGCAGTTTTTCTTTGATTGACTACAAATTTTCGCTATAATACATGTGATTGTGAATGTCAGCAGCTGAAAGTTGGACAAAAATGTGAGTAAAACAATACAAGCGCAAAAACTAAATTCCTATCTTAAAACATCCTCTTCTGATTCTAAGAAATATCCTCCTGGCTCTTTTATGGGTAGATTAAGGGAACGGAAGATAATTGCGACTCTTGCTGCTTTTATAGGCGGAGGTGTAGCAGCTGTAGGAGGGAAAGATGATTAAACCTAAGAATTTACTTTTTCTTATTTTTGTCTTGTCGAGTTTTGTCTACTCAACAGCCATGGAAATCCCGAATCCTGGTGCAATAGACACAGGCCAGGAAGCCGTCAAAAGATCGATTGTCGATGTCCTGCTCAGGACTACAACAAAAGAAAACGTCCAGGCATCAATAAAGCAGTATCATAGCCTGAAAAAAAATCACTCAGACTCCTACAATTTTGATGAGTACGAATTGAATACAGTGGGTTACCGCTTGCTGAATATGGGGAGAGTAAAGGACGCCATCGAGATTTTTAAGTTGAACGTGGAAGTTTACCCAAATGCGTTTAATCCTTACGACAGCCTGGGGGAAGCCTACATGGCCGACGGCCAAAAAGAATTGGCCATTGAAAACTATAAAAAGTCGGCGGGACTGAATCCAGATAATGAGAACGGACAGAGATTCGCCACCATTCTGGAGCATTATTCAAAAAAGGAAATCATGATTCCGGTGCGCGACGGAGTGAAGCTTTTTACCCAGGTTTACGCTCCTGTAGACGTATCCCAAAAATATCCGATCATGCTGAGACGAACTCTTTACAGTATCCCTCCCTATGGAGAAAATTTATACAGAAATTCCTTGGGTCCCTCGTGGGCTTTTGTGGAGGAAGGCTACATCTTTGTCTTCCAGGATTGCCGCGGAAAATATAAATCCGAAGGGGAATTTGTCGTTATGTGGCCGCACAAAAGCATCAAGCGCACCAAACAGGATGTAGACGACAGCAGCGATACCTATGACACCATCGAGTGGCTGTTGAAAAACATTCCTAACCATAATGGGCGCGTGGGACAGTGGGGAATTTCCTATCCCGGGTGGCACACTGTAATGGGGATGATCGATGCCCATCCTGCCTTAAAGGCCTCCTCGCCCCAGGCATCACCGGCGGACATGTGGATTGGCGATGATTTTCACCACAACGGAGCCTTTCGCCTGATGTACACTTTCGGATGGCTGGCTGGTAGTGCCCGAGTCAGAACAGGCCCATCAGCTCAACGTGCAGCCCGTTTCAGATACGGAACGCCGGATGGCTACAAATTCTTCCTTGAGCTTGGCCCTGTTTCCAATGTGAATGAAAAATATTTCCGCGACAGCGTTCCCACCTGGAATGAATACATGGAGCGTGGAGATTACGACGAATACTGGAAAAAACAAGATGTCCTCCAGCATCTGAATAACATCAAACATCCCATCCTGAATGTGGCTGGCTGGTTTGATGCCGAGGACTTTTATGGCCCGATGAGCATCTACTCCACGATAGAAGAGAAAAATCCCGGCAATAAGAGCATTCTTGTGGTTGGGCCCTGGTTGCACGGAGGCTGGGCGCGAATGGACGGGGATGCTTTAGGGAACATCAGATTCGGCACAAAGACGGGTGTGTATTACAGGGAAAATGTGGAATTGCCCTTCTTTAATTATTACCTGAAAGACAAGAGGACACTGGACCTACCCGAGGCACTAGTCTTTGAGACAGGATCGAATGAATGGAGATCCTATGATCAATGGCCGCCAAAAAAAGCTCAAGAAAGGAATATCTATCTTCACGCCAGTGGGAAACTTTCCTTTGACTCTCCCTTGGAAGAATCAGACAGAGCATGTGATTCATACGTGAGCGATCCTGACAAACCTGTGCCCTGGTCTTCGGAAATTCGAACAAGCCAGGGGCATCTCTGGATGGTTGAAGACCAGAGGTTTGCGTCCCGCCGGCCAGATGTTCTGGTGTATCAATCTGAAGTGCTCACAAAGGACATCACTATCGCTGGACCGATAATCGCCAGTCTCTACGTATCCACGACTGGAACGGATGCGGATTGGATTGTGAAACTGATTGATGTTTATCCCGGGAATGCTCCTGATAATCAGCCAAATCCCCAGAATATCAGAATGGGGGATTTCCAGATGCTTCTTGCCGGTGAAGTCTTTCGGAGTAAATACCGAAACAGCTTTGAACATCCTGAGCCTTTGGTTCCGAACAAGGTGACCAAGATCGAGTTTGACCTTCGAGGCAAGAGCCACTGTTTCCGAAAGGGACACAGGATCATGGTGCAGATTCAGAGCACCTGGTTTCCAGTGATCGACAGAAATCCCCAGAAGTTTGTGGATATCTATCATGCGAAGGTAGAGGATTTTCAAAAAGCGGTTCATAGAGTGTACCGCTCCAAGCAATTTCCCTCACACATAAAGATCAAGATTATAGAATAATAAAGGGGTCAACTCTTTATATTTGATATTTTAAAAATTAGGGACAGGCCCCATTTTTCTCTACGAGATTGCTTTGCTTCGCTCGCAATGACACAACGATAAAGATAAAACATAAGAATTTGCTTTTTTGGGTTGCAACAATTCTCTCAATTTTTGTTAGGATTTCGCTTACTGACGCCTTTAAGATTTATATATAAGGAAAAGATGAATGTCAAATATAGGTCTTTCTTTTAACGTTTCAGTATATGAGAAGCTTTCACAAAGCGTTGGAACTAACACCTTAAGGGTTTTTTAGATATAACACCTTCCCAAAAACCAAAAAAAAGAGGCCTTGAAGAAAAACCCCCTTTCGTTTCAATGAATCTATCGGCATATCTGTGTTCCCCATCTAGCCATCGGATTTTCTCAGACAGATAACCATACCCGATGTGACCTGCCCCCCATCAATGTACTACCTGTAAAGTTAAATTTGCAGCCTCAAAAGCCTCTGGAAGGAAAAAATGAGGTCTCATCTGCAATAATGGGCGGGAAAGAGGGATCAACTTCTGCTTTACGCATCTTGCCTCTGTGACAAGCCCACCCTACCTGACCTTTAAATCAATCAATACTCAGGAATCGGCTGACGATCAATCCATGGCGCTCCTGCAGCTTTCAAGGCAGCCTCAATTTTTGGAATGTCCTGGTTTATAATAATATCTAAATTTTTCTTTAACTTCTGGAATTCAGTAGCTGCAATTTCCAGATTGCGCTTATGTAATGGTGTCGCGCCATAAGTTGAATCAAAGGTTCCATACAAAGCCACCTCCTGCCTGCTGGCGATGGTTGGTTTGTTTTTTTCACCAATTTGCCGCTTTGAACGGTTCCCATTCAATTGCTCATCCAGCGTCAATAAAGACTGTTTTATTCGATGTAATTCGCTGTCCAGATTCCCCGGTGCTGCCACTATACGGATTAGCGCTTTTTGCAACAAAGTGACTCTTTCTAATGCCTTAGCCAACACTCTTGAAGCAGCAGTTGTAGACTTGTTCAGCCTTTCTATCTCCTTCCAAAAAGCTGCGGTTTCTTTTGGATCTGCACCAGCTAAAGCTCCTTTAAATAACTGTTCGACCGTAAAAGGTACAGGTTTGGATAAATTCGTGACGTTACCATCCAAGTGTTTTGACAAAGTTACAGTATAATTGCCCGGTGCAACCATGGCGCCTATTTGATCACCATTCAAGTCGGCTGCATTCCGGACAGCATCGGTTGGTGGAAGGCGTAAATCCCAGGCTATACGATGAAAACCCGTTTTATTTGCAGCCTTTATACGTCTGACGACGTTACCTTCGTTATCTTGAACGGTTAACCAGAGCAGCGGTTCTTCCTGTCTTCTTTCAGCTTCAATTTTGTCCCAGCCCGGAAAGGTCACAGCTTGTTTGTTTTTAATCTGATTTTTTTCTTTCTCCTTGCGGAGAGCCTTTTGCGTTTTTATTTCTTCTTTAAGATAATAAGTAAACACCGCGCCGTAAGGCGGGTTGGGAGCTCTGTAATGAGATGCCCCTCCAATTTCCCCCAGTTCGCGCTGGATATACCACCAGGTTTTACGAACAGGAAACAGCGTGGCCTCCTGTTTTAACTGATTTTCCGAAACGTGGCGTAAAACGCTGTAGTCATCGAAGATATAAAAACCTCGGCCAAAGGAAGCGCCAATCAGGTCATTTTCACGACGTTGAATGGCCAGATCGCGAAATGAAATAGTCGGTACGCCACCGGCGAGTTTTATCCATTTTGTACCGCCATCGATCGTGAAATAAATACTGAATTCAGTTGCGGCAAATAACAGGTTCGAGTTCACGTGATCCTGCACTATTCGCCAAACCAGGGTACGATTCGGAATATTACCCTTAATTGAACGCCAGCTTTTTCCTTTATCCGTACTTTTAAACAGATACGGCTTGAGATCGCCAAATTTGTGGTTATCAAGTGCAACGTAAACGGTATTTGCATCGTATAAATCGGCTTTTATGTCATTTACAAAAGCGGTGGCCGGCACCCCCGGTAAATCGCCTACTTCAATTTTCCGCCAGTTTTGTCCTCCATCCTCAGTCACATGAATAAGGCCATCGTCATTGCCGGCGTAAATCAAACCTTCCTGTAAAGGGGACTCAGCCAACGAAGTGATGGTATTATAGGTGGACATGGCGTCGACATCCCAGGCGGCGTCCCAGCTCCAGGTTTGGTCCATAATCGGCAGTGTAACACGTTCCTGGTTGCGGGTCAGATCGCCTGAGATTGCAGTCCAGCTATCGCCGCGATTGTCGGAGCGCCAGACTCGGTGGGAAGCAAAGTATATCCGCGTGGGTGAATGCGGACTGACCAGAATTGGCGAGTCCCAATTAAATCGTTCATAGCTTTCGCCCGCTTCCGGTTGCGGTTGGATGAAAAGTATCTCGCCGGTGGTGAGGTCAATGCGTGCTAGGTCGCCTTGCTGTGATTCTGAGTAAATGATATCCGGGTTGCCGGGTTCGGTTGCCGGCTGGTGGCCGTCGCCGCCCAAAGTAAGAAACCAATCGGCGTTATCAATACCCAGTGACCAGGTAGTGCGCGAAGGGCCGCCCTGGGTGGAATTGTCCTGCGTACCGCCGTAAATGTTGTAAAACGGCACGGCATCATCCACTGCGACTTTATAGAATTGGGTTACCGGCAGATTCGCGACATATCGCCAGTTTTCAGCCAGATCAAAACTTTCATAGAGACCGCCGTCTGTGCCCACCAGTAAATAATCCGGATCGTCCAGGCGGAAAGCCAAGGCATGATTATCTGAATGTTTGAATTGCTCTTTCATTCGAGTGAAAGTTTTACCGCCGTCATTTGAAATTTGCATTCGCACATCCACCAGGTAGAGACGGTCAAACTGATGCGGGCTGGCATAAAGCTCCTGGTAATAATGCGGACCGGTGGCGCCTGAAACGGCGTCAGATTGTTTTGTCCATGAACTGCCGCGATTAGCAGATCTGTACACGCCGCCGGTGCGACGATCCAGCTCGATTGCCGCATAAATCACATCCGGATTCTGCGGAGAAATCGCTAGACCAATTTTGGCCATATTCGAACCGGGCAAACCGCTGCTGAGTTTTTCCCAGGTTTCACCGCCATCACTGGAACGGTGAATCCCCGATCCCGGGCCGCCTCCCATGTATGCGGCCACGTTGCGGTGACGCTGCCAGGTCGCAGCATATAATTGATCCGGATTGCGCGGATCGATTAAGATATCCGTAACGCCTATCCATTCGTCATCGCCTAAGACTTTTTTCCATTTTTTACCGCCATCGGTGGTTTTATAAAGCCCACGTTCACCGCCTTTAGACCACAACGGTCCCTGGGCTGCCACCCATACAATATCGGAGTTTTTGGGATGGACGATGATTTTTGAAATATGATGGGATTCTTTTAAACCCATGTTTTCCCAACTGGCGCCGCCGTCGGCACTGCGGTAAACACCATCTCCATAGCCTACATGACGCCCGCCGACATTCTCGCCGGTACCAATCCAGATGACACTGTGGTTATTGGGATCGATGCTGACACAGCCAATGGAATAAGACGGTTGATCATCGAAGATGGGCTTCCAGGTGGTACTGGCATTATCGGTTTTCCAGACGCCGCCGGAACCAACCGCAACATACCATTGACTGGGATCACTGGGATTGATAGCAATATCGGCGATGCGCCCCGACATGAAAGCCGGCCCAATGCCGCGCAGTTTTAAACCAGTAAAGGTTTCATCTGCTAACAGATTATTATCCTTCTTATCAGCAGAAAATCCAGAAGTAGCAATTAATACCACAAAAACAAAAATGAAAAATCTGGCAATTTTACCCATGGCTTTTCTCCTTCAAAATTTTAGGTATAAGAATTTGCTTTTTGTGTGCGCCTTCGATTCCCCACAATTTTCCTCAATTTCCACCCACTAACAACCCGAAATGAGAGTATCACACCCAAAACGGCGAGGTCAACAGCGAAAAAAGAAACAAAACAACAGAGACTATCAGCACGCAGCTTTACAGATAAACTCCACCCTTTAATCGCCAAAAAGAAGTCACGAATGCTCTCAGAAGTACTCGCTCATCTCCTCGGCCGACATCAAGAGTTCCGGCAGGACGACTTGGGGTGGAGGAGGGCGCTTGGCCATGAAGGAAATCTTAAGGTGACGGATGCTCTTATCAATGACTTTAAGATTTTCAATAAATTAAATGACCTTCATCTGTCCTCCGCATCGAGGACAGAGCAGAGAGTCTGTCTCTTAGACCTTCCTTATCATCTCCGCCCAACCTTTTGAGAAGATACTAATATAAACGCAATATATATTTTTACAATGTCATTGCGAGCCCTGAAAGGGCGTAGCAATCTTGTCTTTATAGGATGAGATTGCCACGCTGCGCTCGCCTCAATCTTTCTTTTTTTTCTCTTTCTTTCTTTTCTCTCTTTTCCTTATGGCTTTTTCCTTTTTTTCTATGTCTCTTCTCTCTTTTTCTCTTGTCGTTGGTTTTACCTTCCTTCTGAAATATCTTTAATCTTACAAAAAATCTTCTTTCTTCTTCTCTACCCTGGTGGGTTTTACATATCTTTCCACGAATACCATGGTATCATTTAAACTGAGTTTTTCAAAAAGAAAAGAAAATTCTTCCTCCAAAGCCGAAGAAATCTTATTCTTTATATCGTCTGGCAAAGAATAAATTTGTCTTTTGAAAGGGCCCAAAGCTTTCTTCCTCGTCTTGTAAATAAACTGGTCATCAGTCTGCTCAGGCCTTTTTTCATCTGAGCAATTTTTGTAGAGCCAGGCATAAATCTCATCTTTTAACGAAGACGGCAGGCAATCATAAACAATATTTTGAAATTGCGTAGCTAAATGGATCTCAGCACACTCATACTCAGGAAAATGGTGAAATGAATCTTTAGGTAAGGTTGAAGCTCCATGTTGGACAGCTCCTGCCATACCGAATTCGGTCCTTGCGATTTGAGATAGTACTTTTAATGTATCAAAGTCTATCTTTGCTTTTTCCATCGAACCATCAGGCAATATGATTCCTCCATGGGTTGTGCCAGTTTGAATACTTATTTTAGAGATACCTGTAATCCCCTGCATCATAGAAATATAGCCTCGCATAAACGCATGTAACTCTTCAGGAGTAGAGTTTTTTCCGCCTACCTCACCAATCTCACCTCCTATTGAAATCTCAATTCCCTTTGGCTGTAATTCTCTGATAAATTTTGTAAATAGCGCACAGATCTCATAATTTAATTTCTGCTGTTCATCGATAGTCGATTTGGACAAATCAACCAGGGTTGATGAGTCAATATCGATATTGTAAAAGCCAGCCTGAATTGCTTCGGAAATCAAACCCTTAAGCTGATTAACTTCTCTATCTCTATCTTGAAGGAAATTCTTTGCCTTGACCTGAAAATGATCTCCTTGAATAAAAACGGGGCCTCTAAAACCCTCTCTAATTGCTGCCAAGATCACAAAAGAGGAATACTCAAGAGGCCTTTGCTCTGTATAGCCAGTTTCACTCCTAGCAATCTCGAAAATAAATGGGCCGGCGTTTATTTTTTCCGCTGCTCTAAAGACTGCCCTTGCTGAATCATAAGTTAATGTTCTCAAGTTTATCGCAGGCACGGTAAAGTGCGTTAAATTATGCCGCGCTCTTGCTTCATATAATGTTTGAATGGACGATGGGATTATGCCAAATTTATTGGCAGCCTCAAAAACCACCCAGTGACATATATTTTTTAGATGATCGGAATGGCTCAGAAGTAAATTATCGACCAGATTATCTGCGGAGCTCTTCTTAAAGAAATCTAGATCTTTAATCTCCACTTTGTCACCAATGATTTCAATATTGCAGTGATCAAACAATTCTTCTTCATTTCTGTAAATCATCTTAAGCTCCTACAATTGATACGTTGCCCTGATACATTTGTTCATTAAATAATGGAAGAGGAAACACTACTTCGCCCTTCTTGTAGAAACAATCGAATCATAAAGCGAAGTGTATTTCCATTCTCATGTAAGTATCTTAATCAATCTATAATCAGATTCTATTTCCAACGGTTTCTGTTGGATCGCCATCTCCAGAGGGACTGTACTGAGTCGATTATCCTTTAAACACACACATTTATCTGTCTCTCCCTTCCTCAAAATCTCCACCGCATAATTTCCGAGACGAGCAGCTAAAACTCTATCCATGGCTGTAGGAGAACCCCCCCGTTGAATGTAACCTAAAACTGCTACTCTTGTCTCCAGGCCGGTTCCCTCAATAATTGTTTTCGCAACGTCTTCGGCCTTCGCTTTTCCTTCGGCAACTATAACTATCCAACTGACCTTTCCGCTCACATTCCCTTCGGAAATTTCCTCACACATCCTTTTTTTATCAAACTCTTTTTCAGGAATTAAAACCTCTTCGCACCCGCTTGCTAAACCAACCTGTAAGGCAATATATCCATAATCCCGGCCCATCACCTCAACAACAAATATTCTCTCTAAACTCGTTGCCGTATCTCTTATCTTATCCAAAGCATCTACAGCTACATTTACAGCAGTATCAGAGCCAATGGCTAAGTCAACACCGCAAATATCATTATCTATGGTTGCAGGGATACCGATTGTAGGAAGCTTATATTTATTTGCAAGAATATGCGCTCCTGCCAGCGAGCCGTTACCGCCAATTACGATTAATCCCTCGATATTGTGTTTTTTTACAGTCTTAAATGCTTGTTCCTGCCCGGCTTCGGTGAGAAATCTTTTTGAACGAGTAGTTTTTAAAATTGTTCCCCCCAGGTTAATTATTCCTGAGACTGAACGCCTATCAAGCTTAATTATCTCTCCATTTATTAAGCCTTCATACCCTCTTTGTACGCCTAAAACCTCTATATTGTAATGACAAGCGGTTCTTACCACAGCTCTAATAGCCGTATTAATCCCTGCGCAATCTCTAGTTAGTATGCCTATCCTTTTCATAAATTCAGCCTTGTTGTTTGCGTGAGCTGATATTCTGGCTAGGATGAATTTACCACACACAAAACAGTAGGGTCAAATGAGAATTTAAAAAGGCGAGAATTCTTCTATTAAAAAATTAGGTGCTTACTCTATTGATCGCCTTGATCACAGTCAGCTATGTTTCTTTAAGAGCAGCTCTAGCCAATCCGATCGGATCCCTCCGACACGAATAAGAGGTATCAGTCCAGGCGATACACGACAAATTCCTTGTAGCCACTGCTTTTCTCTCTCAGGCAATACAGTCGATTTTTCTTTTTTGCCACCACCCAAGAATCAAAGGGTGCCCCCGGTGTAAAAAAGGGATCGTTGACATGCGCCTCAATGCTGACAGTCCCCTGAAAAATCCCTTCTGGATTGAAGACATCGAAGAGACGATCCTTTGGACTGTCACCTTTTGCAAATGTTTTGACATAGAGGTTGTTTTTGTCGTCAGAGAAGAGATAGTTGAAAGGAGGATAATAATCAGGAAAATACATTTTATTCTTCAAAGCGTCAGGAGTGTTTTCCAGTTTGTCCCCTATTTCTCTTTTATAATCCTCATCCACTTTGACCGGTTCGTATTTCTTTCTTATTTTCCTTAAAAGATTGCCATCTAAATCATAGACGTGAACCTCATAACCGTTGTCTTCGTTCCCGATATAAATCCTGTCATAGGATGCACACCAAACAGAGACATGCATTGGAATCCTGACCTTATCTGCTTGAATGGGCTGGACGATTTTAAATCTATCCAGCTCCTTGATTTCTTCAAAATCGGAGCTATAAAGACTCAGGGCTAGATAGAAGATACCGCTAGTAGGATCTGTCAATGAATGTCTTATCAAATAATTGCCATTTTCCAATTGGCAAACCATACTTCCCAATGAACCTGGAAATCCTCTCACTCGGATTTCATCAATGGTCTTTCCTTCTGTATCAAATATCACAATTTTTGACTGCCCCAGGTCGGGGACAGGGAGTAAATCACGGCTGTTCATTTTTTGATAGGAAGGACTCTGGATTTCACCTGGACCTTGTCCGGGAGGCGCAAAAGAAAAGAGAAAATCACCATTTCGGTCAAATTTTAAAATCCTGTCTCCCTCCGACATGGGAGGCTTGTAAATATAAATACTTTCTTCAGAATCCACATCGAATCCCCAGACATCGGTCAATCCCAGTGCCGCCATTTCTTCTTCTTCCAGATCGATGACAAATTCTTTTTCAAGCGAGAAGAGAGGTTCTTTTGGATCCAAATTATAGGGATTGATGACAACTTCTATTCCACCCTCTATGATCTTCTCTGCATCTGTGGGTGTCCGAACACAGAAGCTCATGGCCAATAATAAACATAGAAGGCATATCTTCTCTCTCATTTTATCTCCTTGTTTCAGGCCGCCATTAATCTCTATGGAATTATACGTGCTAGGGATCAAATATGTTTATGAAACATAGGAAATTGGTTTTTGGGACTGCATTGAGTTCGGCTCATTTTTATTCAATTTCCACCTTCTGACCTGCTCTGTAGATAATAATAGATAGAAGAAACATACCCTGTCAATGAAGAATTCGCGATTATTAGAAAAAATCACCGGAAATGCCGGAATAAGGTAGATACAGAATAGACTTCGCCCTCTAAGTCACAGTGTTTCGATTTTTATAGATATTCCGCCCTTTCCTCAGCAGCCATAGCCAGTTGAGGCTGGGCCTGTGGTGGAGGCGGGCGTTCTGCAGCAAAAGTCAGCTTAAAAGCAGGGGGCGGATCATGTATTTGCCCACGCGTTCAGTCTCTTTTCTGTCTTGGGCTCTGACTTTGCTGTGAACGTTGAATCCAGTGTGCCGCCAGGAGAGAATCTTCTGCATAAGGGAGAGACCGATGAGCTTTTCAGCAAGCAGAAGAGAGAAAACTTCATGGGTAAAGAGTTGTTGAATGAGGTCATCATTGAAGTTGGAGATACGGTGGAAGGCACCATCTAGAGCTGTCCCTCCCTCGGTGATGAGCACATGAATGTGGGGGTGGAAATTGATTCGATCCCCGAAGGTCTGGATTACAGCCGCCACTCCCGGCATCAACTCCCGTTCTGTAACGAACTTCAGGTATTTCAGGAGAGCTTTCACCGCAGCCAAACAGAGGGAGGAGAGAAGCGAACGCCTGAAGCGGAAGAATAGTCGCAGCATCTTAGGCACAGTGAAGACCACCTGACGGTGAGGGACATCCAAAAGGAGCTTCTCCCTCATCCACTCGTCCCACTCCTCACGGCGCTTTGCATGACAGGATGGACAAAAACTTCGGGTCTTGCAGCTGAAGCACAAGAGCTGTTCTTCCCCACACTCTGGATACCTGATGCGAGCAAACCCACAGAGCGGATTGCCGCAGTCGAGATAACGGTCCACCGCTTCCTGTATAATGGGACGAAAGTACCCGTACTCACGCTCAAAACGAGGTTCATATTCCAGAAGAAAACTCTCAAAATAATGGAAAAGCACCCGGTAGAAAACGCTGCGCTCTGGATGACGTTGAGACGATACACCCCTGCCATAGCACAAGGACACTGGTGCATTAAACAGGCCAGAATATAGTATTAAAAAAGACCACGCCTCCGAACATATAATTATCATCTCCTTCAACGAAGCCGATAGAGAGTTCCTCTTTAAAGACAATTTTCTTCTTCGAACCATCCCTGAGAATAGGATTCTTGGGATTTGAAATTACATCTTTAGTCTTTAAAATTTCAGGCTTTTTTTGAGAATAACTGAATAAAGAGAAACAAGATATCAATGATATTGCCCAGAATGAGAAAATTAAAATTGGTTCAAATCCAACCCCCGCCACGATCTTATTTTCAGTTTTTTCCCTGATTTTCAACAACTTCTCCCTTTTTTATTTTTCAATCCTAATACCGTAGTTTCAGCAATTTTCAATCAATTTTGTCACACATATGGTACATGGGGGGAACTCTATTTTGATTTAAACAGACGCAAGGGACTTAAAATCCCTCGTTGGTTATCCAACGTGCCGGTTCGAGTCCGGACCTCGGCATTTATTTTCAACAACTTAGCTCATTCAAAATTATTTTTCCTTCCAATTGTTTTCTTATTTTTTCCCGATTTTTCCCTTTTTTTCGGTCACAAAAATGTCACAATTTTAGAGATAGGAATTTCCTTTTTATGCTAAGAGTAGAGACCGTAGTAACGAATCATGAGCTGACCTTTATCGGGAATTTGCGAGGTCACTCTGGCAATAAATTCCAGATAATCCATCCGCTCCTCTTTGTGTATGTTCTTCCCAGACCGGTAGCAAATCTTACCTTCTGTCTCATCGAGGGAGAGCCGGTTGAGCGATAGTATGGGCCGGATCATGTATTTTCCCACTTTCTCGGCTTCCTCTTTGCTTGTGGGCCTCACTTTGCTGTGCACATTGGAACAAATAAAATTAGTTATCTATTTTTTAGCCTAATTTTTATGGGAACTCGATAGGAGAAAAAAGGTCTTTTTTGGATTGTTTTTCATGAAGGCTGTAGAGAGAGCTTGCTTAATTCTGTTCTGACATAATACTCAATTCCCCAAAAACGGATGGTATGCTGGTCCGGGGCTTCCATACCGCAAGTCATTATCCTCGGCCCTGTTGCCAGACAATCTTTTGTTTCCATGCTGTGCCCGTCTAAGATTTTGTATGCCCAGTAATCTTTTCCCGGAATGATTATGGCTAAGTTTCCATTTCCTTGTTCGCTCTTTCTTTTCGAGGCTGAGAGACCGACGATGATTCTTCCATCAAAATAGACATTAACGCCGGAGATTGTTTTCTTGAAAGGGGATGGAATCACATGGGAGGTTCCGTCTTTAAAATTGATAATACTTATTTTACTCTTTAAATCTCTCTTTATGTGGTCAGCGTAATAATCTCCCTCTATGATGGCTAGAATTTTTCCAGGAGGATACAACTTAATGTGATGAGGCTTCCCCTCGAGATTTTCAACAATATTCACCAATCCTTTCTCCATATCCCAGTGTCTAAGAGTTTTATCCAAACTACCTGAGCATATCCGGCCAAAATAATCCACGGCTAAGGATAAAACCGGCTGGTGGTGGCCTTCTAAGGTAAAGATATTTTTATTCAGAAAATCCCAGATTCTGATCGACCCATCCTTGTGTCCGGTAATAATCCTGTCTCTTGGAAAAGAAGTGATTGCCAAGGCTGGCGAATTCGTCTTTTCTATCTTAACGATTTCATTCCTTTCAAAGGAAACATTCGATAACTCTCCCTTATGATTAATCAAAAAAATATCTCGACCGAGTAATGTTATGTCTGTGTTTCTCTCCACAAAAGTGTAGAATATTCGGTTATCAAGAAATGTGAGAACAAAAACACTTCCCTCCTCCCCTATGCCTGCAACCTGGTCCTGAGCATAAAATCTGATTTGTTTTGCTTTTAAGTCGTCCATTTCTATGGTTTGAAGAAGATTTGGTTGGTCGGCGAGGTTTTCATTCAACTTTGCTCTGAATTTTCTTTCTTCAGGAGAGAAGGGTTTGGCGCTTGATTTTGGCCAATCTTCACTTCTTAAAGAGAAATTTTCCTGCCTGAGAGACAGTGTTTCAGGCTCAATCTTTAAGGGTTTTGACTCTTGGTTGAAATCCCCGATCCTTATCAGATTCCCCCAGGAATCTATTTTTTTCTTTTCAAATAATTCTTGTGTTTCCTGGCTGTTCAGACGAGAAGAAATGGAATTGTCGAGATCGTACAATAAAACAATTCCTTCTTGATAGAAATGTGTGTCTTCGAGAGATGGTTCCTCTACAAAAGATAGATGAGTTTCAACGCTTTCAAGGGCAATTTCTCTTTCTTCTAAGTTCAATCTCCTTGTGGATAAAGTCGCCCTAAAATTTACCTCAACATCTAATTCTCCCTTGAAATAGAATAAATCAATGACTCTCTGAAAATAGTGTTGGTCGCGGCAGCCATCTAAAATGATCAATTTTTTATTTGAATTTTTCTCTAGGAATTGTCTGAAGAACTCGTCAGGATCATCCTCCTCCTCAGATAGAGGATAATCTTGATAGTAGACCGGCTCAATATATTTTTTTAACCATTTTAATCCCAGAATTCGGTTAAATATTTTGTGATCTTTTTTTCGATCACGCATCAAATAGAGTATTTCGTCCGGTTTTAAATCAGCAAATCCATTAATAATCGATTCGCAGAAATATGTCTTCCCTGTACCCGAATCTCCGTTGACAGCTATAATGGCTCTCTTTTTTAAGTTTATTAAGTAATGCAGTGTTTCCGAGAGTTCGTACAACCCTTTCTGGGCAGGCTTGAGCCCTAGGATGCTCACTGCTCCGATGTTATAAAGATAGAGGGAATGAGTGAATTCAGGCATATCAATTTTTCTTAAGGCACTCACAGTTTCTTCAAAGATTTGCTTGTTCTTGGTTTTTAATAATTTTAATAGAGTGATGGCGATATCGGCACTTACCCCCCCGAATTTTTCTTTCTGGGCTTTTCCGATTTCTCCCAATGTCCACGCTAAATATGTTTTTAATTTTGCCGAAGGATATTCTTCATATTTTACCAAAGAGGAAAGGTGCTGGATCGATTCTAAGCCAATTTTTCCTAGCGCCCAGAAAGCTTCTTCCTTTTGCTTTAGTATGTGATGAATTTTTCCTTCTCGATGGCCTTGAGAGGGCTCAATCTCATCATGTTCTTCCAAGACTTGGGCAATGGCCTTGACCGCCTTTTTTTCTTTCAAATTCCCAAGAGTGTAAATCAAATTTTCTCTTATTTTTGAGTAGTACGAAGGGAAAAGACTCGTGGCTTTTAATAATGTCTCAGTGGATCGGGAATCCTGGAGAATACTGAGGATGACTGAGGCGTTATACTGGATGCCGCTTGAAATGTCTATCTTCTCATCCATCAACAGAGAAAGGCAAGGACGCAAGAGAGCCGGAGAGGCGAGAGTAGCAATTCCCATCGGCGGCTGGATTTTTTCAATGATTAAAGAGAAAATTTCTTCACTTCGTTTTGGATCTTCTGCTTTCTCGAGAAGCTGATTCAGAGTTTTCATCAATCTTTCTTCTTCAGAAATCATCTTGGGAATGGGCTCGATAATTTCAGGAGATCGCTTGTTTAATTCATCTGAAATATCGGAAATAAATCCTTCATTTTCTTTTGCATTTGAAAGACAGTTTAAAAAATGATTCAGGATCCGGAGTTCTTTTATGGATTCTTGTTTCTGGACTTTTGCCGCTGTATCCCAGTCATGAAAAAAAGATTCAGCGTTTAGGCGAATAGATTCATAATGGAGTATCCACGCTAATACTTCAAGAATGATTAAAAAAGGATAGATTTTTTCTGATCGGCCTCCCGAAGAATAGGATTGAATTATCTCTCCATCGATTTCATCTTCTTTTAGACTTTCAGGGCGGATTTTATGTTTTTCCAAACGTGCCAATTTTATTTTTTTAGTAATGAGCCAAGCTCTGTCGCTTGCAAAAAGAGAGAAAATGTTCGGGATAAATAAGGACTGTTTCTCCTCTCCCATCCTCCACATTTGATAGAGCAATTCGTTTGAAATTCGATCGATTAGAGTTTCAGGATTTTCTTCCCATTCCCCTTTTAAATTGAGATAGGTGAATTTTTTCGGATCAAATTCACTAATAATGACTCTTCCAGCCTGGATGAGATTTTGCAGGGATGGGCGTTTAAGTAGCTGCTTTTTCATCGATGCAAAAATAAAAAGATTCTATTTTGAAACAATAAGACTTTGCAGATCTTCTTGGAGATTGGTTGGTTCTATTCTGAAAAGCCATCCATCGCTATAGGGGTACCTTCTTAATAGAGAAAAGTCCTCTTTTAACCTTTCATTGAGCTCGAGGACTCTCCCAGTGGCTGGTGACCATATGCGGTGACTGTATTTTTCAGCGTCAGTGATTTTGGCGCATTCTTCCCCCTGCTTGACATTGTCATTCTCATGAGGAAGCTGGAGGTAAGTAATAATTCCTACTGGTTTAAAAAAGTCTGCGACGACACCTACAGTAACAAGGCCATTTCCTTCTTTTCGGAGCCAAGTATGACCAATTATGTAATAAAGACCGGAGGGCATCTTGGGCGGAGGTGGCTCTTTTTTGGCTTTTTCCTCGCTTTCTATTTTTTTAAAAGACCGAGAAACCAAACTTCTTAATTCCGCAGGAGTAAAAGGCTTTGGGATGTAATCGAAAGCACCGATTTTAATCGATTGAACGGCTGTTTTTATGGCAGGGTAGCCTGTAATCATGATAACAATGACTTCAGGCCTTTTCTCTTTTAATGATTTTAAAAGGTCCAACCCGCTAATTCCGGGCATCATTAAATCAGTAATAACCAAATCGTAGCATTCTTCCAAATCTTTTTTTAGAGCTTGCTCCCCACTAAAAGCGGTATCGACTTGATATTCTTCAGTTACAATTGCCTTAGAGATACTCTTGCAGACTGTTATTTCGTCATCGACGACTAATATTTTTCTCTTATTTTTTTCCGACATTTATGCCTCCTTTTTTTGATTATAGGTTTAGCCTGCAACGGGTAAGCTGATGGTGAATACAGATCCCTGACCCAGCTCGCTCTTTACTTCAATCTTTCCCTGATGCTGTTCAATGATTCCGTAGGTTACAGCCAGACCAAGGCCGGTGCCGCTGCTTTTCGTGGTGAAAAATGGGTCAAACAATTTATTTATATTTACGTTAGGGATGCCTTTTCCAGTATCGATGAACTCTATTTCAATGTATTTTTTGTCCGTCGAAAATTGGCTGCTTATATTCAAAGTGCCGCCACCGGGCATTGCTTCTGATGCGTTGATCATGAGGTTCCAGAAAACCTGCTCGACTTTATCTTTATCAACCCTAATTTGAGGCAAGTTCTGATTTAGCTTTTTTGTTATGCTTATGTTTTGAA
>Ga0307380_10002919_pt1 | contig 23990 bp, 20 predicted proteins | sample UN3MG_FD_202239 | JGI IMG/M metagenome (GOLD analysis project Ga0307380, IMG submission 202239) | Soil microbial communities from Risofladan, Vaasa, Finland - UN-3 | ecosystem: Environmental > Terrestrial > Soil > Coastal area > Acid sulfate soil | place: Finland: Risofladan, Vaasa | collected... | reverse complement strand
AATTCTTTTGAAGCCGGGCGATTTTTTCTTCGAGAAGTTTTATATACTCTCGGAGTTTTTTATTTTCTTCGGTCAGTTGTTTGATAATAGCGTCTTTGTCTTCCATACACCATTTTTAACATGGTGTTGCAAAAAGCGCAAGTTGCCTATTTTAACATTTTGAAAGTTTTTCAAAAATTCCTGTGAACGGTTACAAATTTTGTTTGTTTGGGGACGTTTACTGATTTCTGAATATGTTGCAGGAGAATAACAAGTTCTTTGGATATTAGTAGGTAGGGTGTGATAAATCGCACCAATAATGAATAGAATAGAATCATGCCAGATTATAGACGATGGTTTCGTGCGGGCGGGGCCTATTTCTTTACCATCGTGATATACATTTCAATCCGGTAAAACACGGACACGTGATGTGTCCTCATCAATGGGGACATTCAAGCTTTCATTGTTTGGTAAAGGAGGGATTTTATGGGCTTGATTGGCAGAGAAGTGGTGCGATTCATCGCACCCTACATTTTCCAATGTATAGCTCGTAGTCCTTTTGATTAGGCAAAAGGACTACGAGCATCGAGAAGATAGGGTCTGAATTATCGCATCCGATTATGCTTATCTGCTGTATGCTCTACACAATATGCAATACGAACCGGTATCCGGCGTGGAGTCACGGAGATTTTTCTGAAATTGACTTGAAAACAAACATGTGATATGGTATAATACATAGTTAACATATGTTTTTTGTATGTAGTATGACGAATGGTGAATTAAGAATGGAGAACATTGACATTGATTATTTACTATTGACGATTGACTATTTTATTCTGTGTAAACCCCGTGAGATAGGCAAAGCCGTCATCTCACAGGGTAAATCCGTGGTTATTGGAGTTTATTCGTGTTAATTCGTGGCTAATATGAAAAAACAAAGCCAATCGCCGGCCTTCGGCCGGAAATCCGAAGCACTAAGCTTTAAATCCGAAACAAGTTGAAAAAGTATGATTTGAAAAAACAAACCCAATTTTACAGGAGTGAAAATAAACGCAATATCAATTATAACAAGGGCTTATGAAAAATATATACGATTGGACACCTGGTGAAAACAAACCCAATCGCCGGCCTTTGGCCGGAAATCCGAAGCTCTAAGCTCGAAATCCTAAACAATACGAAGGAAGCCAAATGGCAAAGCCCAAAAGCAGATTTGAAAGGGTACGTTTGAAAAAACAAGCTTGTCCCTTCAACTACGTTCAGGGCAGGCTCTGAGCAGCGTCGAATGGAGCCAATTTATTAGCGTTCAGTTTTCTGCGTTCAGCGGACTGCGGACTGCGGCAAGATTAGAAAAAGGAATCTGAAAAAACAAAGCCAATTTTCAAAAGGGCAGAATGAGCTTAAGTGTCTATATGAAAGGAGATTATGAAGAATTATTCGCTTTGGAGGCGGCGAAAAAACAAAGCCAATCAAAGCCAAAACAAAGCCAATCGCCGGCCTTTGGCCGGAAATCCGAAGCACTAAGCTCTAAATCCGAAACGGACAGAATGGAGGCTGAAAGAAAGATTCCAGCACATTTGAAAGGGTGCGATTTGAAAAAACAAAGCCAATTTGCCTGAGAGGTAAATTGACGCTAAGTCATTAATAACAATAGCTTATGGAGAATTTGGCGTTTTCTGGCGGTGAAAAAACAAAGCCAATCCGTCAGGACTGAGTTGTCAGCTAAGGAATTGCCGGACTGATCAAAGCCAATTATTAAAAAGAATACAGTAGGTGGACGACTGAGGGCAAAATATAGAATACAGTCCTCAGCCTACGAAATAGCAGAGAAAATCGTTTTGGGCAAGTATTCATTGACTGGATGAAGGGGATATATTATTATGGAATCTGATAAAATAAGAGATAATCCTCCGCGGAGGTGACTGGTGCCTGGTGGTGCCCCTGGTCTTCAAAACCAGTGTGGGGCTGATAAGGTCCCGGGTGGGTTCGATTCCCATTCGCCTCCGCCATTTTTGAATCGCCGGCAAAAGTCAACTGTTTGCGTATGGCCGGTCGATAAAATAAGTAAAAAGGAATGGTTTTTATGGTTAATAAAAATACAAAAATCTTAATCTTCGGCCTGCTGGTTCTGCTCGGGGCGGCCCTGCTGGCATACGGGGCGTTCTTTCATTCCACAACCGTTTCAGCCCAAAAGGACGGCGAGCCGGTAATGCTTGCAAAGTCGGAATCTGCTCTTATCAAAGACGCATCTGTCAGCGGCGTCAAGCGTGATGAATCGGGCAAGATCAAGCAGACATACGAAGTAGGCGAGAAAGCTCCCGAAGCTTGTTCGACGTGAGGCAGTTAAAAGGAGACCATGGTGGCCATGGTCAAGAAAAATAAATCAGGAGGTTTAGCTTCCAAACTGCTCGGCTGGCGAATGTGGATCCAGGCGGCTTTTCTTTTGGTCTGGCTGGATCCGGCGGGCCTGCGTATGCACACTATGTGCTCGCCCGTCTTTCATTGCTACGCGTGTCCGCTGGCGACGTTCGCGTGCCCTATCGGCGTTATCGCTCAATTCGGCGCGCTGCACGTTTTTCCCTTCATCGCAGTCGGACTGCTCATTGCGGTCGGCGTTTTGTTCGGCTCGCTGATATGCGGCTGGGCCTGTCCGTTCGGCTTTCTGCAGGACCTGGCGGCCAAAGTCCCGACGCCGAAATTCGACCTGCCCAAAGTCACGGGGTATCTGCGTTACGTCGTACTGATAGGGACGGTGCTGGCAGTGCCCTACTTCTTCGGCGAAGAGCACCCGCTTTTTGTCTGCCGGGTCTGTCCGGCCGGAGCACTGGAAGCGGCAGTCCCGACAATGGCAGGCCAGGCGATGGCTGGCGAAACAATAATTTGGCCGAGCGTACTGAAGCTGACGATTCTCGTCCTGTTTTTAATCGCCATCTTCTTTATCAGAAGACCCTGGTGCAGATTGCTCTGTCCACTCGGGGCGATATTCTCGCTGTTCAATCGTGTCTCGGCGTTCTTCCTGCAATTCAACGCCGACGAATGCACGCACTGCGAGCGATGTCACAAGTTGTGCGAATACGGCATCGAGCCGGAAAAGACGCCGAACGACCTGCGATGCATACGCTGCCTCGAATGTACCAAGTGCGGCCCGGACGCCCTGAATCTGGGCAGCATATTTGAGCGAGCACAAAGCAAGAATGATAAATCCAGCGATACATAATCAGCCGCCCTGCGACTCGGACAAAATCTACAAATACCAGCGCAATGACGGCAGCTTCTTCCTGAGCCGCTGCAGTCCTTGCTCGGTGACATTACAGCCCTGGAGGTCCATCCATTTCAACGTCGGAATTTCAGACAATTGCTGGAGCCCTTCGTCTGTGATTTTGGCCCCGCGAAGAGTAAGACGCTCCAGAGATTTGAGTTTTGAAAGGTACTCCAATCCCTCGTCCGTGACGTTCAGTGAAGAAATCGCCTTTCGATCCTTAATTATGATGGCGTCAATAGATAGATACTTCAGGCTTTGCAGGCCGGCCAGATGCGCGAGGTGTGCATCGGTGACCTCGGACCGCGTGTGCCTTAAGCTCAGACGCTGCAGAGCTGAGAGTTTGCCGAGCGCCGCCCAATCGTCCTTTGAGGCCAGCGTTACCTGGTGGAGCTGCAATACATGCAGCGAAGGAATTTCAGTTAAGGCGATTATGCCCCTGCCCGTAATCCGCGTTGGGCCTATTGTCAGAGCCTGCAGGGACTGCATATCCTTCAGCTTCACAAGGCCCTCATCTGTCAGACCTGTGCCGAGAGTCAGCTCTTTTAGTCCGTGCAGGTTTATCAGCTCTTTGACAATTGCATCCATCTTATCCGTGTTGTCAATGTAAACGTGCTCGAGCGACTTGAACTTTGACAGCAGCGTCAGCCCTTCTTCGCTGAGTGAGTCTCCATCGACCGTTATGTTTTTAAGCGAAGGTAATTTCGAAAGAGACATCAATCCGGTTTCGGTGACGCCGAAAAGTACGTTTATTTCTTCAAGATTCTTAAGACTCTCCAGATGAACAAATCCTTTTTCAGTAACTCGAGTGCCATAGAGTCTGAGTTTCTTCAGTTTTGACATATTTTTCAAATAAACCAGACCGGCATCGCTCACTTGGGCTCCTTCAAGGCCAAGATATTCCAAATTTGTAAGACCTGCTAAGCATGCAAGACCTTTATCAGTGACACCCCGGTCTCCGGCGGACAACCACCGCAGACATATGAGGTCTTTAAGCTGTGCGAGACCCTTATCACCTACGCCGGCGCTCAGGGACAGCACCTCCAAAGATGTGATCTTTCCCACGTGAACCATGCCGGCATCAGTCGTCGGAGTATCCCGAAGGCCAAGCCCCTCCAGGGAAGGTAAATCCAAAAGGCAGGAAAGTTCGTCATCGCCTACATGAGTATTGGCCAGCCACAATTTCTTCAGTGAATCGAGCTTAGCCAGATATTTCAATCCTGTGCCGAGTATGTTCGTTTCAGAAAGATCCAACTCCTGAAGACCGGTCAAATGGGCTGTATGTCTTAACTGGTCATCAACGATCTCTGTATCATAGCATTGAAGGATCATCAGGTCATCAGGCGCCAGCGCCGACAAGGGAGACAAATCATCACCGGCTTTCTTGTTCAGGCTCAGTTTCAACACCTTGTCGGCCGGCACGGTTACGTCTCCGGTAGCCTCGCAGAGCAATACCCAGTCGTCATAGCTGCTTGTGTCCACCTGGTTTGCATCCAGCACGTAAAGCATCCCCATGGACCGATCCGGTGGGAAATGTATAACGCGTGAACCAGCTCGTTCAGCCCCGGCACAAGTCGCGAAGCAAAAGAGCACAACAGTAATCCAGTTCGATCGTCGCATCGGCTTGACCTTTCACTTATTCGCCTTTAACTTTTCATCCAGTTCCGCCAGGGCAAATCCTTCGACCCGGACGATGTGCTCCTTGTCAGTTAGAATCAGCCAGGGCAGTGATTTTACGCCCCAGGTGAAACGTATTTCTTCTTCATCGCCCCGGACCATTCCGACCGGGAAGGAAATGCTCTGGTCCTTGGTCCACTTGTTGAGCGTGTCTTCAGCAACCTTTGAGGTTTGGATTGCTATAACGGTCACACCCTTCTGTTTAAGTTCTTCTGCCTGACGGGCCAGTTGAATGATGGCGTTTCGTGACGGCCGCTGGTTCATATCGAAGAAACAAACAAGGATTACCTTATCATTCGCATTGGCCGGCGACAGGTTTATTCCGAGGTCTTTCAATTCAGGTAAAGGTTTGCCAATCGGTGACGGCGTAAACTGAAGTCTTCGCCCCAGAACGACCTTGACATTCTCGTTGCCGCCGTAGGCCCATGTTGTGCCTGTCACCTTTTGCGGCGGCGGTAATGTCACCCATATCCGAAGAGGTTCTTTGCACATACCCTCAATACTGAACCGACCTCGTGCATCTGTGAGTGTCTTACCACAGGGCGGCATACTAACGGTTGTGCTGAGCCTGGGGCCGTAAATCCAGACCCGAGCCCCTGCGACATGCTGGTCGTTGGAATCCTCAACAACTCCTGAGATTGCCTTGTCGGCAGGCGGCAATACGATGGGATCGAGGTGTACAGGTTCGTCCGTATTGTCGTGCCATGGAATAGATATGATCTGGGCAATTCCGAAATCCTCAGCACATGCAGTGACAGCATAGGAATCCTGTGGATTGTCCCCCGGGTTGGGGACTGAGGGAATGTAATATGCGCCATTCGCATCAGAGAGCACCTCTGTAATGGGAGTTCTGTATCGGCCCTGCAGGAGTCTGACATAAGCCGCAGGTATGCTCTTGCCGTTCGGATCTGTGACGCGCCCGGTGAGAGTATGAGCCGGCTTGAGGGTGATTCGGCCTCTGGGCCGGCCGGACTTGTCAGGGTCTTCGAGAGTCCCGATACCTCCCAGGCCTGATGATATGTGTCGGGCCAACACGCGTATTTTCGAGGGCAAGCGTGACATGTAGTACCCAATGTGGCTGGTGTCAAACCGGCCATTAGTGTCTGTCAGGGTGCGCGGGCCGAATCCCATTTGCATGACCTGCACATTCGATATCGTATGCCCTTGTCCATCGACTACCTCTCCGGACAGGATGCATGCATTACGAGGAAGGGACACTTCGTGCCTCACCTTTTTCCCGAGATGAACTTGTAAACTTTGAGGCTGAATTATCGCTCCATAGCCGGCCTTGAAGGCCGAGATTTCACATTCTCCGGGCGGGACAAACAGCCGGGCGAGGCCGTTGACGTCCGTGACCATCTCCTGCTTAAACGCAGGGTATCCGGAGGCAGGATCCTTCTGCTCGACTCTGACTTCAGCATTTTCGATGGGACCTTCGTTTTCCAGGCCATGAACCGTCACTTCCAACGGAATCGCCCTCAGCGGGATTTTCACATTATATATCCCGAGTTCGGGCTCTATAGTTACTGTAAGTGTCCCTGCTCCGTCTTTGGAGGAGACAGCCTGCAATGTATATTTGTCGGGTGCCAATCCGGCAAGTTCGAAGTGGCCGTTCGGATCCGTTTGTATGGGATCCCTGCGGAAACACCAGCCGGCGTAACTATGAGGGACAGCCAGTACTTCAACATCAGCGACGCCTCGGCCTGTAATTTCATCGACCACCTGTCCCTTAATGTGCGCCCCGGGAGGCAACTCGATGCGAATGTCGGTGCGTCCAACGGCAAATTGCTCACCTTCGCCGAGTCCGAAGTCACAGAAGGTCAATATGGAGGCCTTGCCGGGTGCATCCACGCCGAAATCCGCGGTTGAACCTCCGGGGACGTTATCGAAAGTAAACTGCCCCCGCGCATTCGTTTCTGTTACGAACCAGCTTTCAGGAGCGAGCGGGCCGATTGCGCTGTGGGAGAGCATTTCGTTCTTCAGGTATATTCTCACCCTGGCGCCCGACACAGGACGCCCGACTTCATCGACGACCGTAGCCCTGAACCGATTGGGCTTACCCAATCGTATAGTGGGAATAAGATCGCCGGCATGGTCTATACTCTTCCAGCCAAGTGCCAGCCCCGCTTTGCCGGCGACCAACAGCAGAGATGAGTTTTCTTTGTCTATCTGAAAAGAGAACCGGCCTTCAGATGTTGTTTGCACGCCCCCCGGCGGTTCATATTTCCTCTCACCAATGGAAGACCCGTAACATGTCACCATAGCCCCCCCCACAGGCCGGGCTTCGTAATCTACGACCCAACCGGTCACGGTTTGTCTCTGAACTTGCTCGGCAAAGCACGGGGCTGACAATACGCTTACCAAGAGAATCGCGAATCCGGCTTTCATGGCTTCTTCTCCTCATCATTTTTGATTATATGTACCTTCTGATCCAGTTCCGCCACTGCAAATCCTTCCGCCCGGACGATGTGCTCCTTGTCAGTCAGAATCAGCCACGGCAGAGACTGCACGCCCCACGATAAACGTACATTCTCTTGATCACCTTGAACCATTCCGACCGGGAAGAGAACGTTATGCTCATTCATCCATTCATTTAACGCTTTTTCATCAACCTTCGATGATTGTATGGCCACGACAGTTAAGTCGTTATTTTTGAGCTGCTCGGCTTGTTTGGCCAGTTGAATAATGCAATTCCGGGATGGCCTCTGATTCATGTCCCAGAAGCAGATAAGGACTCTCTTGTTATTGAGATCGGCCGGTGGCAATTCTATTTTCAAGTCCTTCAGTTCAGGCAAAGACTTGCCCACGAGCGAAGCCGGCTGCTTCGGCACATAGCGGTGAGACGATGACTTTTCACTTATCACGATTTTGATATTGGCCGCCCCGACTTCGGTGTCGACAGAGCCTCCCAATGGTGTACCAAGCTTGCCGGCTAAGATTAGTATCCTTCCGGCACAAACTCCCTCGAACGTGAATATTCCATCCGCATCGGTTTTTGTAACGTGATATGGCTGGTGGCTGCTATAAGTATTAACTGTTACATCAGCAACAGGCTTGCCACTGTCATCCACCACCACGCCCGAGATCGAAAGATTCGCCAGGGCCAATGTGATATTTCCCATATCAAGCTGATTATCTACCGCATCATTCGTATCGATCTCTTCAGTGCGTTTATTGCCGTATCCTTTGGCTTTTGTCGAGAGACTATATTCGTGGCCGGCTGGTACGGCTTTGATTTCAAATCTCCCCTCTTCATCCGTCGTTGTCTCGTTGCGCGTTGGGTTGGTCGGCACTATTGGCCAACTCAAACCTGGTTTGCACAGATCCACGCGAAGCTTGGCCCCTTCGATGCCTTTACCGTCAGGGTCCACCACTTTTCCGATAAAAGTTGAACCGGATTTCAGTTCTACATCAAGTGTTCGTGTGTCTCCATCGATTTCCAAAGCAGCAGCCAGATTACCCTCTTCGTATCGGCAAAGAAGCAAAACCGGAATTTCGCCGCTCGACAAATTTTGCATATCATAAACAACTTCGAACTTCCCTCCGGCATTCGCAACAACTTCCTGCTGCCTCTCCGCAGGCCAGACCATTAGTGTGGCACCTTCCAGAGGCGTGCCTTTTTCATCACGCACTATGCCGGTAATCTTCGACTCGGGAAAAAGTGCATATTCCCAGCGTTCGGTCTTGCCGTCCGCTATCACAACGGCATCTTCAGAATTGTTAGGCGAGTAATCCTGCCTGTAAGCGCCGAATAAATAATATTCCCCGGGTATCAGTCGAATCAGGGCGATTCCATCTTTACCGGAAAGAGCGGACCGATTGCACACTTCATTCCCGACGCTCACTGAGACTTTATCGAGGGACTTTCCGCTAACAGCATCAGTAACGACAAATTCCAATAAACCGCCCTTGATCAGCTCGATTCTTACGCCGCTTGTTGTTTTACCCTTCTCGGCCAGTACCTCCACGGGTTCGGCAATCCAATCCGCCAGTTCCGTTCCCGGCGGTAAGAGTTCCAGTTTGTATTTGCCGGGAGCAAGAGATTTTACGCTGAATGTCCCATCGTCTTTCGAGTCAAAAGCATTCTGAGCCCAACGATTCTTTTCCCATACAATCAGCCTGATCCCTGCGGCCGATTTGCCGGTTTTCTTTTCCACGACAATACCTTCGATTCTCGCCTCGACCGGAAGCACGAGTTTGATATCCGTCTGCCCAACGGCATAATTCAGGCGAGAACTTGTCGTCCAGGAATTTATATTTGCATACCCCTTTTTTCCGACCAAAAAGTCCGCTTTCGTCTCAAGCGGCAAATTGGCGAATGCGAATTTCCCTTCCGCGTCCGTATCGGTGGATAGCAGTGTCGGTGCAAACGGGCTGATAAGATATTGTTTGTTCTTAAGGAGCATGTAGATGCGAACCTGAGCAGCCGGAACAGGTTTGTCATTCTCATCAACCACTACGCCGGCTAAAGTGTTCGGCACGCCCAATTCAAGCTCAAGCTCTACACTGCCCTTACGCATGTCCCATCTGGACCATCCCAGGGCGAATCCCTCTTTTTCGGCGATTACATATCCGTTTATGTAGTTATCACTATCGGCAAGTACGCTCAAAGAAAAGCCGCCGTCAGATCCGGTCGTTACCTGCTCTGCCGGACTTATACCATAGGAGAACGAATTGATCTGCCGAGTGTATACGTACAATGCAACCTTTGCGCCTTCGAGCGGCTTTTTCTGAGCATCAACCACTTTGCCCGTACAGGTTATTTCCTTCGCATCCTCAGCAGCAGCCCGGCCGGCAACTCCAACCACAATTGCCAGACACACCCACAAGAACGCTGATTTATTTCGGCGCATATTGACTCTCCTTTCCGGCTTTTGCCGCGACTCAATCGCTGACTCAGCGATTAAATTAGACTGTCGCTTTTTTCTTGTAGATCGCCATTCCGGCGGCTGCAAGAGCGATAATTCCGATGATGATAATTACTGCCCCGTATCTCGATTTGACAGGCTCTTCTGCAGCGGCGGCAATTGGTGACGTTGTTTCCCCTGGTTTGCTTTTAGCCGCTATGGCGTAGGCTTTGCCTTCAATCTTGAAAGGACCCGCCACTTCTACGGTTGCGGTGAACGGTCCAGAGACGTTTTTAGGCTCTCGCCACGAGAGCGAACAGGTGCCGCCTCACCCATACTCGAAACTATAAGTCCGATCGTATGAACCTGTTGTGTTTTTAATATTCAATTTAGGTGGCGGCGGCTGAGAACCACCGTGGCTCAACACAATGCTCTCGCCGAATCTGCCTCTGAGAATTTGACTAAATGAATGAGTTGAACCGCTTTTTCTGATCTGCATTGTGCAGGTTATTGGCTCACCGATCTCTAAATTCGTCTGTTCGCCGTCATTGACTTCGAACTGTCCGTCTCTGCCAAAATCCTGCCCGGTCAATGTCCACGCATCGCCCTGTTCGTCTTTGCGCTTCGTCCTCCATAGATGGATTTGGTATTGGCCAACAGGTAATCGCCCTGTTCCCCTGCCGGGCTGAATAGTAAAAACTGCGTTGCCACTCTTTGCCTGTAGCTCGTCAATTGTCTCCGGCAGAAGAATTGTCCCGTATTTAACATCTTCTGCAGCGGCGAGCTTTATGAAAGCGCCGTCACGAGCAATCTCCGCCTTATAAATTGCAGCACCAATTACAATTTCATTACCCACAAAACTGGTCTTAAGATCGTCTTTGTCACCGATTCTGATACAATCGCATTCGTGTGCATTATCAGATTCATCGTTAAATGTACCGTTTGCATTTTGGTCGATTAGCATGCAACGCTTTTTCTGTTCGCCTATTGTGATTGTCCCTTCATACCACCCGCCTGATGTAGCTGAGAATCTGTTTCGATTATTATAATTTGAAAACTCAAGATTAAGATGATAAGCCACAGGACCGTCTTCGAGATCGAACACGACCTTGACCGGACCAAAATTGCTTCGAAGCCGTTCCGCCTGATATGCCCTTACAACCGTCTCGTCCGCGAGATTATCATTCGTATTTGAGTCTACAAACAAACTGTCATACGGCCCATCTTTTTTCGAGCGGTCCAGTGCCATCCAAACCTGGCCACTCTTAACCATAGGTGTCAACCATTTCCCGAAAAGAGGACTGTTCGATATAAACTCGGGAAGTTTGATGCCTGCCGGTCTGTCGGTGCTCAAACTGATTTGCTGTGAGCCGATATTCCCAAGAATCTGGCGGGTCTCCCGTCCTGAGTAATAGCGAAGCCACTGCCGCTCCGATGCTTGTGCTGCAACAGCTAAGACAAATAACCCAAGTCCCGCAATGAACATAGGATGAATTTTCTTTCGCATTTTAAAACCTCGATCCATATCCGGTTCTATCAATTTGCAAATATTATGTATATCTGTCTATCATTTTTCCTGATTCTCTTCTGAAATAAACCACTTTTCAACAGGTTGCAGCTCAACTCTAAACTGTAGATTTGTCTGGCGTGAGATATTGTCCAGAAGCTGTATCAGCTTTTCCTCTTTCTCAGCAGGATCTTCTATCCTGCTCAAATAGGCTGAACGGTAATGCCGATACGGTATTTGTATTTCTCCTAATGGTTCAGTCCGGTCGATGACCGGCATATTCACATGGTTACCAATAGCTTCTACAAATTCATGAACGGAATCCGCCGTCCCGCCGCCACCGCCATCTTCGTTGACAAAATCGCCGGAGAACATAAGAATCCACCGATCATCCTGTGCTACAGGCAGCCGGTGGTACTTAAAGCTGCCGGTAGCCACTATCGCCTTCCGCTCGACTGTACGTTTTTCAAACCGGATATTTCTGTCGATTTCTTTCGCCAGGATTTCTTCCAGGGCTTTCAACTTTTGCTCTTCCGCTGCATCCTTGCGAACTATCCAGTCTCCGGGCACTTCTACCTCCAGCAATTCTTCAGGGCCCTCGTATTTGTTCTTATTCATACTAAGGTTGCTACCCAACACCGACTTCAGGGGCCTTTTACCACTGCCGAAGCCCATTCCCCATTTTCTAAGCTCACCATCCCAGTGAAAGGTGAAATAATCCGGCGGCCTTTCAATATTTGAGGCCTGATTGCTTTCTTCTTGTTTATAATATTCCTCCCTTTCAGGGATGAAAGGCGGCGCAATCCGTTTTAACACCTGTCTATCTTCGAGGAAGTAAACCTTGTTAAACCGCTGTCTCCATGTGGCAAGTTCAGGTTCGATAGCAGCACCCAACATGGTTTCGAGCTTCTTTTTAGCATCATAGAGATTGAGTTTTCCTGCCACTTTTCCATCTGTATCAATTAGAATCCCGGTCGGATCTCCTGTAATATCATAGGTAGCATACGTGGCCCCCAACCGTATTTTATCTGTTCCCTCATAGAAACTTGATTCACCCCCATCAACGGCAACCCGGAACGGAACATCCGGCTCTCCGCCGTATTTTTCATAGATTTGGGCCCATTTCTTTTGCAGGTCTTCCATAGAAGGAGAGTTGTAAAGGGAGATTATAACCAGCCCTTGATTTTCAAATTCTTCGTGTAATTCAACAAGCCGGGGTAGGTCCCTGCTGGTGTTCGGAGAATTACCGTCAAAGTAAATTATAACGGCTTTGCCTTTTAGCTCTGAAAGTTTCACAGGCGAGCCATTTTTCCAGGTCTTAATCGGGCCGATCTCCGGCGCCGGTTTTCCTATCATAGTGCTCAACTTTGTAGCAGGTAAATCTATAACTCCCATATCCAGCTCCGATTGGCCCGGCTCGATTACAATTTTGGGGCTGGCGTTTTTAGTACTTGTCCCTTCACCGGAACCATAAGCGTTCAGTTCGTATTCGCCCGGAGGCGCAAAGAACTCAAACCGCTGCTCCTCGGACATATGACTCATAACGCCGTGGCTGTCTCGATTCCAGGACATATAGACATTGGTCCATGTAAGAGGACGGGCAACCTTTTTCAAACCTTCACTGTCCAGCTTACCATACACATGACAAACAGGTTCCAGTGTCAATTCAATGACTTGCTGTTTATCATCTTTAGCTATCTCACATATCGCACCTATTTTTCTCTCCTCGTGTAATATGTAAAGACCGACATTTCTATCCTCCGCCCAGAAAGGAGGAAAGAGTTTTTCGCGAGTTAATGTGATCTCACCCTGCCGGCTGGAAATATTGTGATCCTTACCGCGCAGGGACCAGTTGAGATTGCTGTTCAACACCGATACATCACGGCTTCTGACATTAGTTCCCACCTTGGCGCCGCTCACAGGCAAACCTTTGGAATCAACAAGCTTCAGTATGATTTTGTCTGGCATTTCATCTACCTTCTTGCCAGAAGGTCCGGCGGAACTTGCTTCCAGAAGTTTCTCATCGAGCTGCTCAAGCTCGAAACCTCCCGCTCGAACAATTGCATTTTCGTCTGTCAAAACAAGCCAGGGCTGCCCCCTCACGCCCCAGCGATACAGCACTTTCTGGGTATCGCTTGTGATACGTCCGCAGATATATGGTATCTTATTGTTATCTATCCAGCTTTTGAGCTTTTCAGCGCCGATGTCAGAGGTATGAACCAGCAAAACGACAACACCTTTGTTCACCAGCTCTTTCTTATGCCCGGCAAGCTCAATCAACAAATTCCGCGACGGTCGCTGCTGCATGTCCCAAAAACACAATAGAAGCATCTTGCCCCTGGCCTGTTCAGCTTTAAGTTCAATATCAATCCCTTCGAATTCGAGCAAAGGCGGGCGGGCGTTTGTCGTAACAGGCCTTTCGCCTTCAAGCTGAACAAGGGCATTGGGCTTTGACTGAAGGGCTTGCTCCTGCTGTGCATTTACAGCACCGAGAAAAGCCATAACGAAAACAGATGTGATGATTCGTGTATTTCGGCGCATAATGATTCCCCTTTCCGGCTCTCGCCGTGACTCAATCCCTTACTCAACGACTAAATTAGACTGTTGCTTTTTTCTTGTAGATCGCCATTCCGGCGGCTGCAAGAGCGATAATTCCGATGATGATAATTACTGCCCCGTATCTCGATTTGACAGGCTCTTCTGCAGCGGCGGCAATTGGTGACGTTGTTTCCCCTGGTTTGCTTTTAGCCGCTATGGCGTAGGCTTTGCCTTCAATCTTGAAAGGACCCGCCACTTCTACGGTTGCGGTGAAAGGTCCAGAGACGTTTTTAGGCTCTCGCCACGAGAGCGAACAGGTGCCGCCTCACCCATACTGGAAGCTAAAGGTTCGGTCGTATGTTCCATCTGCGCTGCTGATACGCACCTTTGGGGCTTGCGGCTGAGCGCTGTTGCGTGTTAATACGATGCGTTCCCCGGCCCGGCCTTTCATGCTGTGGCGAAAGGAATGTGTCCCCTCCCTTTCGGAGGCATCAAGTACAGCAACAATTGGCTCGCCAATCGAAAGTTCGGCTTGCTTGTCCTCAGTTATATCGAAGACATTCTTCTCGCCAAGTCCGCTGCCTTCGAGTTTCCAGTTAGTACCTTTTTCATCCTGCCGCTCGACGGCCCAGTCAAAAACGCGATATTTTCCAACCGGCAGCGAAGCAATCCCTTTTTCGGGCTTGAGGATAAACAATCCATTCTCGCCGTTAGCGGAGAACTGTATGATCGACTCGGCCAGCCGAACATTCCCAAATTTCACGTTTTCCGCCTTTGTGAGCTTTATGCAGGCCCCATCCCGGGCAATTTCAGGCCGGTACAGCGTTTCATCATCTAAGATGTAGTTGCCTGTAAAAAGCGTTTTTTGACTAACTTCTTTACCGATCCGTATCCGGTCGCACTCGGCGGCATTCACAGATTTGTCATTAAATGCACCGTTCGCATTATAGTCGAAAAGCACGCAGTGCTTCTTTTGCTCCCCTACTTGGATATCCCCTTCGTACCATCCGCCGGACGATGCAATCAATCTATTGTCGCCGGTGCCGTATTGGTAGGATCTAATGTTCAAATGATATGTGACCGGTCCATCTTCGGCCTCAAAGATTATTTTCACAGGCCCGAAATACGCGTTTCGCTGGTCAATTCGATATGCCGCTGCAGCGGTTTCATCGTCGAGGCCGCCGTTACCGTTTGAGTCGATATACAGCGAGTCATACGGCCCTTGTTTGTGCGTGCGGTCCAGGGCTATCCAGAGCCAGCCGCTCTTGACCATAGGAGTGGGCCACTTGGCAAACAACTGGTTCTGCCCCTTGAATTGCGGCAGCTTCACACCTGCGGGCTGTTCGGTGCTTAGCTCCATCGCCTGCGATCCCACTTCGCCTAATATCTGGCCGGCCTCTCGTGATGAGTGGTATTGCAGCCACTGCTCTTGCTGTGCCGACACCTGCGATACCAGAATAAGCAGTCCAATTCCCACTGCGAGCTGAATGTAGATTCTATTTCTCATTTTCGGAGCCTCCAAATACAGTCGATTATTTAGTTAGACAAAGAGCCGTCTTTACCCTCTCCACGTATTATATAAGACTTGATTCTTAGATAAATGTTACAACTTTTTCTCACTTTTTGCAACATTTTTATTTCATAAATCCTTGCCGCACCCGCACTTTCACGTAGAATCCCCTTTTTCGGGTATTTCTGTGCCGGGATTTTGTTCATTAAGCCGGCCGGTATCGGTCTGTTTCGGAGTTGCAGGCATCGCTTTTAGACGCAGGCAAGCATAAAATCTCTCGCGGAAAAAAGAGCTCCAAAGCGCTAAAATCATGTAGGGCAGGTTAATCAAGTATAAACAGACGGCGAGTACCAGGCCCACGGTTGCAGCGACAAATAATATTGTGGAAATCGGAATCGGAGCCTGTTGAATCATACACGCAATTGCGTAAAACACGAGCATGCTCGCAAGGCAGACAACGACCATCCAGATGGCCAGCCATAACAAGAATCGCACGGGGCCGTAGCGTTTTCGGCAGCACCAGCCCGCCAGTACGAAGCCGAGCAGCATTGCCAATGCCAGCACAGTAAGCATTGGCAGAATCACCATAGCCTCTCGTGAGAATACAAATCCAAGATAGGATACAATGCCGAGCAAAAAAAACATCGTAATCAGAGCGAAAGCCAGGAAAAACGCAATCCAGGGATTGAACCTGCCAAGCTTAGGTGCAAATAACCACAGAAATGTGATGCCCGCTACCAGAGAGTTGAACATCATGTTAAACATCTCATCATCCCCGGGAGAGCTAATCTGTGTAAGTAGAAACCACAAAATGTTCACGATCAGCAAAGGTACAAGGATAAGCAGGATACGAGGAGTACGATTTTTTTTGATGAGAATCAGGGCAGCGGCCAAAACGAGCCACAACGCCAGGCTCGGCATGCTGTGATACCATCTCCAGTTATAAACTACCTCCGCCCCCTGCTTCTGTCCCAAATCGCCTATATCCGAGGAGGAAACAAACCTTAGTTCGCCGAAGGTCGTTGTAGGTACTCGCCACGAGTACGAGCAGCCGCCGCCTCAGCCATAAGCAAATTGGCCCGAGGCAATTTCCTGATCGCCATTGTAGATCGTAAAGCTCGGCGGATTGCTCCTGTCTTCCTGAGTGTAAACTTCCCCCCCAACCCCGAGCAGTTTGTAATCCAAAGCCAGAGTTCTCCCCTGTCGTTTCACTTCCAGTGTCTGTTTCAGAGGAGTTCCAACTTTCAACACCGCCGGCGCATTCTGAGCAATCGTTATCCATTTATTCTGCGGTCCGCCCGCCTGAAAGCAGGCATAGCCGCCGTCCAGGTGTGATTCCAGCAATAGATATTGGCCCACAGGCAGTTCGACGACTTCGCCAGGCTGGTCAAACCGCTCTGTGTGACCATCCTTCCGCTGCAGAACAAGACGTTCGACATGTTCACCTTCCAGCTTAAGCTCGCCCAAAGCCTTTTCCTGGGCCAGACAGCAAGAAGCTCCAGAATTCCAGAAAACCGAAGCGATCACGAACGGAATTATTAAGCCGAATTTCAAATCCTGCACAATTAGTCCCTTACGCATTTGATTCATTCCTGGCCTTTCAGTGTATACCAGCGAGAGGTTATTCCCGGCTAATCACGATCTGCCGTGTCCCGGTTACCTTGCCGTAAAGCTCCTTTGTATCGTATATAACCTGGACGTTAAATGTCTCTTCGTTGCCATTGAGTTTGAGGTCGGACGGCACTCGCCACGAGTACCCGCACGTGCCGTCTCAGCCAAAGGGCATAACGCCCTCAGCAACCTTTTCACCGTCGGCTCGCGTAATGAAAACTGTCGGATGGATTGGCCCTACCGATTCTTTTACGGCTCTCTTGCCGTCAGGGCTTGTGAATTCCTCTCTGCACTTTCCTTCTCGAATAGCAATCACAATATGCAGCTTAGGATCTGTAAGAACGGCTTTAACCAATACTTCGTCGCTTGGCTGGACTCGCTGGCCTTTCGTCGGAGACGCAAACACCACCTCCGGCTCATTGGAAAAATCCAGGATAAAGGGCTTGTCCTTGCGAATCTTAATACCATAGACCTTTGGTCTGACCATATCGTTGGATTTACCATCAGAGTGATTGTTGTCCGAAATCCAAATACTTAGGGTGTCGAGAGATTCGGACTGGCCGTTGTCCAAAATCTCTTTGTTCAGAGTGGCGAGAGATATGGACATGTGACCAGGCAAATAGTTTCCCTCAGGCACTTGGCAACTTTGCACTGGTTTTGGCCACCCATTCTCCAACTCACCTCCAATGGGTACGGCTGTATCCTTTGATAACAACGAACCTGTAATCGTTACCTTATGTATATTGCGTCCACCTGCACCGACTTCAAACGTGCCTAACCGTCCTTCGTATGGGCGAACAAACAACTTATCACCCCTTGAATTTGTGGCGAAGCGATAGTATGTCTCGCCAATAACGTGCATGGAATTTAACTGTTGAGCTCCTTCCCACCATGGATAATCCATCGGGTGATCCTTTGGAAATATGCAGATGTCGGTCCTGGGATGAGGGCTTAGGAAAGTGCCATATTCATTACCCTCAATCTCAATTTCCGCCTTGCGCACTTTTCCCGGGAATTTGAGTGCACGTGGCAGTGGTGGTTCCGGCCAGGCTACTTCGGAGTCGGAGATTTCTTTGAGATCAAAAACCAACGCTTCTTTACTGTAAGTATCGTTTTCTTTTTTACAGCCGGATGTAATCGCCATCAGCGGCAGACAAAATAACACCAGATTGCCGACAGTTATGATTCTTGAAAGAATTGCTCTTCCTCTCATGGTCCAGTTCCTTTCTCGCAAAAACTCAAATCAACGCAACTTCCCTCGATCAAGATGCTTAATCTATATGATATAGAAGATGGCTAAAAAAGTCAAAAGTTACGCGGAATTTATCAATTTTTTCTACAAACCTTGATTTAACAGGAGCATTTAACTACAATGAGAATTTGATTCGTCACTCTTTTTAAGGAGTTGTCGCTTATGAGAAAAAGCACTGCCAAAAACAAAATGGTTCTTTCTGTAGTATTGGTATTTTTGCTGGCTTTTGTTCTGATAGTTTTTGTGGGCTGCAAGAAAGACCAACCTCAGGAGACCCAACAGGCCGCCGAACCTCAGAAGACCGACACATTATCCGGAAAGATTCACCTGCGTATCTTGTATGCCGGCCTGCCGAACACGGATCGTGCAAAGGAATTCGTGGATTTTCTCACGACGCATTTCCAACAGGTAGAAACCACGGATTACAATACCTTTACGGGAAGTCATACCGCCGATTTTGACGTCGCAATTATTGACCACGACGGCGCAGACACCAGATCGCCACGACTAAGGATTGACCGTCAATACGCACGTGCTACTGTTACTGTGGGAGTTCCGGGCGCGTTCTTATGCAGCAACCTTTCCCTCAAAACCGGATACTTGTGAAACTGCATGGGAGATGCGGCTCATGCTGAGCTGCTCGATCATGTTGTTTTTCAAAAGCCCTTCAAGGTTGAGCCTGAGTTCGAATACAAGGAAACACCGAGGAATTACCACGACCGTCACCTGGGTGAGGACAAGCTCCCGGCCAAAATGAAGGTATGGCGAGTGCAGAAAACGGAGAAGACCTATGGGAGTGTTGTCGCTCGCTCCTATGGTTTCACGGACTCGCCGGACGCCGAAGCTCTTGCATTGGGCTTCAACGGCGGTAAAGAATACGGTGCTGTAGGAGTAGGGCGACACGGCAACTTCCTGCAATGGGGTTATTCAGCACCGCCGTCAAAGATGACTGAGGCGGGGAAGAACTTTTTCCTCAATTGCATATGCTATATCCACCAATTTGACGGGAAAGCTCCTTTGATCCGCAGAACATCCAGCCATCGGTGGAATGCGATCAGATTAGCTGCGCTGATCAATCGCATAAAGGACGAGAAATTTTTCTCAAGTACCTTCTCGCCGGATCTCAGGAAGAAGTACGAAGGAGATCCGAACGGATTGGTTCAGTATTACAGAAACGATTTCGAATTCATCTATCGCGATAAAGTGTTCCTGATCGACAACGAGCTTAAATCGCTGGACCTCAATTCCAATCGCGAAACAGAAACCCTCGAACGGCTGATTTCTCTTTTAGAAGATGAAAAGCACGCCGATACCGCCCGGCTTTTGCTCGCGCGCTATACGAATGAGTCATTTCAGAGCACAGAACAATGGCGGGCGTGGCTTGAGAATAATAAGGACAGGATATTCTTCAGCGATGTTGGCGGTTACAAGTTCCTTGCCGTACCCAAAGGGTATTTAGAAAACAAAACGTCAACGGTCGTCCAAAAAGAACCGGATAGCGGCTGATAGAACTTTCCACTTACCCGCCGTGCAAACACATGGCTTTGTCACAACACTATCGGTTTAGCCGCTAATTATCGAACGGCAGCTTGACTCCCCCCGTTTTGGTTCTAATAACATCCGGTTCCATTCCGACGCCGAGATCTCTCTTTTGCTTTTGTATACGGCAAACGGAACCTATGGGAACTTTTGACACATCGCCAGCAACTACTTTGGCCATTGACATGGTGTACGCGACCTTCTGAATCTCTATAGTAGCGACATGGCTTTCGATGCTACCGAGCGACTCTCCGGTATCGTTATCGAAGACCTCCCTGCCCGTCGTATAGACATCGAGCAACATGCCGTTTTTCATTCTCTGGCCGCCCTGATTCAGGATTATCCGGCCATCCTCCTGTACCGCAGCGACGGTGATAGGATACACACGGTCGATAATCGCTGCAATCACATCGTTGGCAACAAGCGAGATAAAAGCGTCGCGCACCTGTGCCGAGTCCCATTCGAGAGGATTCTGTTCGTCGGCAAGCTTTCTGACCTGTTCGTCTTCGAGATATTTTTGCGCAGTCGACGCCAGGACTACCTGCTTTGTGGAGCTGTCGACAAGCCGATAATCGAAATTGAACCTTGCTTTGAACTTCCTCGCCGTGTAATTGGCGGCTCTCAGGTACCTTTCGATTCTCTCGATTTGGGCCTGAGTAATGGTCCCTACGAGCAAGTAATCGGCACCAAGAGTTTCAGCGAGCTTTGCCTGTTCTCCAAGAGGGGCATCGAAGGAAAAGAGCATCTCTTTTTCCCTCGTTAAGTCAACGATGCTTTCACGGTCAAGGACAGCAAATTTGTTAGTCTGTGTTAGTCCCGCAACAAGGCGCTGGGAGAACAGCGACGAAAGTGTGTCGCCGGATATTATCTGGTTCAGGAAACCGTAACTATCCTGCTGTGTTTTTGCGGGCATCAAGGCAATCTTGACCCGCACGGTCTGGCCCCGTGCGCCATAATCGTAAACGGAGACCTGGAGCGTAACTTCGTAGGTGTCCTGATCGATTTGCTTTTCATCGAGAACATTGTAGCTTCTTACGAGGCCGCCGATTTCGGTTGTATAGACTGTGCCGTCCGTGGCAACATCTACAGAATCGAATTCGATTCTCCTGCGGCCGGGCCCGTCGTCACCTACTCCCACACCTGAGCTGCGGAAGCCAAATTCGTAGTTGCTGGAATCGACTCTAACACCTCTTACCTGCTCGACTGCTCTATACAGAGCGTTCTTGACGGCCTCGTCCCTGTTACGGCCACGGCCGATGACTTCCCGAATAACTGCGTTGTTTGGCTCAGTCTTCAAAAGAGGTGTCGATGCGCCGCGTTTGCCGGCCGGTTTCTGTTCGGCATCCGGCACATTACCGGCGGTTACAACTGCCGCAGCCAGCAGGCAGAGCGCAATAATGCTTATTAATTTTTTCATTTTTCCACCCTTTGAAAAAACTTTCCATTAGACTCTTTTACCAGGAAACAGATTTACTGCTGCCCCTTTTACCGATAAGAGTTTCATCCTGCCAAAATCTGAGTCCGCTTTTAACATCGCTCAGCTTCAGTTGAAAATAGTACTCAACCTGCTGCGTGTTTCGGTCATAGCGGATATTCGTCTGAAAGATTTTGCCGGAGATGGTTAGTTCAGGTGCGATGAGTGTTTGCCTTTTGGCCACCGTGCCGGGATCGAACTCTTCGGAATCTCTGAGTTCTCTTGTCTCATGGAGCAGCTCGTCGGAACCGCTGCCGATAGCGGATGTCATAACTGCCTGGCCGCTGTTCAATATCTCCGTCTCGATTTTTACCATAAGCTGGTCGGTGTCGATTCTCTGCGTCGTATCGTTCACGATCCTGCCGGTAGCCACGACATATCTTCCGCCTCCCTCTTTTTTAAGTGCGCCCTGGGCGAGCATTGATTGTACCATTTTACTCGCGGCCATATCGAAATCTCTATAGTCCAGGGCCATGACAGCCTTTCCCTCGTCATTCATGGTATCGATCATTGTTGTTTCCTGGGCACATCCTGCCGCTAAAATACAAACCATCGTTATTAGATATAATACTTTCGCTTTCATAATTTACTCCCACTTTCTCGTATCCATTCTGAAATTTACGGCTTGCGGTCTCGGCGCAACGGCCTTAATGGTAAAGGGTGATTTCCCCATTGCCGACATCGGCAGCCACACACTTGTTTTCGTTTCAATCATAAGCCCGTCTTTATCCAGCCATTCGACTCTGTATCTGAAGCGTTTGGTCTGATACGACGTGTTGTTTCCGTTGACATAAAGCTCGAGGAAACCGGCATCACTCATTCTGGTAACGGCTTGGGTGACTTCAATTCCTTCGCCGATCAAGGCACTGAAAGCATGGACGACCGGCCTGGTAACAATGTTGCTTCCGAGCGTGTCACTTGCGACTCCTTCTCTAACATGGATTCTCGAGTCATTCTGCTTCTGACAGCCGTAACTGAAGACTATCAACGCGATTAATACGAATTCTAACTTTTTCATGGCAAATCTCCATCAACATTTAAATTAATAATCTAATATGTTATCAGGTCAAGAACCTGCCTTGTCTGCTTCTGCGGTATTCTAACATAGACAAACGCATTTTTGCAAGCGGGGATTTCCACCGGGAACGATTCGCCGCCCGGGGATTCTATCGTTATCAGCCTGTCGGGCGGCATGGGGAATCTGGCAACCTGGAAATTCTTTGGCAGGGTAGTCCAAATTCTAACATCGGCGGCTGTTGTGGCGTAAGAATAGACAGTAGCAAGGAAGGAAACAATTTTCGGCGAGGAATCGTCTTTTTTATTCAGGGCATACTGTGCTATAACTTTTGCAGTAGCGGACATAATGGCCCGGGTCAGAATACCTTTAAAGTCTTTGCTAAACTCAGTCTGCACGACCCGGTCCATATTCCCGACGATCTGCGTATTGTAATTGTTGCCGCCAGCCTTGATCGACAAGTAGGGATAAGCCTGCTCTCTGAATACGAGTGTTGGCAGAGCAATCCCGAAGTATTTCACTTCGTCCGAGGCAATAAACAGTGGTATGTCGATTCTAAGCTCTTCCTTAACAGGCCCCATCCCGTTTTCAAATATTACCCATACGGTATCTTTCAACTCCGCCTTGCCGTCGAGAACCTGTTCAGTAACAGCAAGGTCCCGGGCAATGTAATCGTTGTCGCGGACCATTCCATACGATTCTTTGAGGAAAGTGACAGCTTTCGAGTGGTCGCCAATGAGATTGAAAAAAACTCCGGCAATGTATGTCGTAAAGGGATTGACGAAATCGGGATAGGCTTCGAACTCGTACAGGCCGGGATACCTGTCAGTTATTAACTTGTTGATTTCGGGATTATCGACATTTTTCTTAGCCTGCGATCCCTCTTTTTCCTGCTCCTTGTCTAATTCATTTTGCAGCTTCTCTATTTCACGGGCGAATTCCTCCTTTGCCCGTCTTTGCCTGTCAAGAGCCCTGTTGAACTCTACCCGTGCCTGGTCGTTTTCACCGAGGGCCATAAAGTTCAATGCTTTGTAAGTATTGACCATGATGCCGTCGTATTCTTCACCTAAATAAGGGATGATATTCTCGTTAATTGCAATTGCAGCAACCGAATCTGCGGCTGCGTTTTGATAATCGAAGAAGTTCAGCATCTCCTCCGATCTATCAAAATAATTGTTACTTTCCCGGTGATTTTGCCTCAACCTTTCAAGCGTGCCGAGTTGTAATGTCCATAATAAATCTTCTTTTTTAGGATTTTTGCTTTTGCTGATTTTCGACTGAGCGAATTCTATAGATTTTTCATAATCAGAACCTCTGAAATATTCGCCAAAGGTGCTGAGTTGGCTTTTAGGTGCATTGCATCCGGCGAAAACAGGAAGTAATAAGACGAATAGAAAAAAGCGATTCCTAACAGGGTCTCTGTTCATAAGACCCTCCACATATTATCCATTTTTGTGCCGCTATAGAAGTCCCAATAAGACAGAACTGTAGATCTGTAATTAAACTCAGCGTCGATCATTTAATACTCACAATGATTATCCTGAGCGTTGTAATTTCGCGAAAATATCAATACCTTTCAATGTCAGCTAATGAAAGCTCATTTCTGGTAGATTAACGGAGGTTCTGGAACAAATCAAGGATAATTTGTGTTTCAAAAACATGGGGTGCGACCAGATATTCTGGCAGGCGATTTTTCGTTCTTAAATGCTTGCTCTCAAAGCTGGAAATTTCCCTATCGTCATTGCGAGGCCACAGCATGTGGCCGTGGCAATCTCTATCCTGCGA
>Ga0307380_10002918_pt1 | contig 23996 bp, 34 predicted proteins | sample UN3MG_FD_202239 | JGI IMG/M metagenome (GOLD analysis project Ga0307380, IMG submission 202239) | Soil microbial communities from Risofladan, Vaasa, Finland - UN-3 | ecosystem: Environmental > Terrestrial > Soil > Coastal area > Acid sulfate soil | place: Finland: Risofladan, Vaasa | collected... | reverse complement strand
TGCAGGACAACACGAGAGCCTGAGAGACTTCCTCGTCGCCGTCCGGGGGAAGCGACCTCACGATCTCCACCCCCGCCTCCCCATCGCCGTACATAGCGGCAGAGATCAGCGAACGGGCGATACGTGCGGCCTCAATCCCTCGGTCAACCGGGCCTTGCGTCATCATGCTCCGTTTCGTCATACCCCTAGTGTGACAGCCGACCGGGACCGTTACGGCTGCGACTCCACAGCGAACCCCGCGTCGACCAACCACGAGTTCAACGCCCGACTGTCGCCCATCCTCCACAGCGTCCCGGCCCATCGGCCGAACCCGCCGCCCTTATCGGAGTGCAGGACGAACGGCCACTCGTCGTCGCAAATGTCTTGCCACTCATCGACCCACGTTTGCACCGCGTCACGAGATGCTGCTCCGGCTTCCCGGTCGGTTCCGGTGAACAACTCGGGAGCGTCGATCCCCGCGAGCCTGATCGAATGTTCCGCCTGAGTGCGGAACCCCAAGTCGATACGGCACCACAAGGTGTCCCCATCGACGACCCGGATCACTTGCGTCCGGTACACGTACGGCGTCAACGCCATCTGTCTCTCCTCTGTTGTTTCGTCACCTTGACATGGCACGCATGGCACAAGGATTCGAGGTTTTCTTGGTGATGAGCGCAGCCGGAATCGTACCCTCGGCCTCGCCGCGGCTGAATGTGGTTCACTTCCAGATCCTTCTTCGACCCGCACGTCACACACGCCCAGCCGTCACGACGCAACGCTGCTTCGCGGGCGTAGGACCACACGTGGTGTTTCTGAAACTCGACGGTACAGAACGTGGAACACCACCGTTTCTGACGGCCAGCGAGTGCTTTCCCGCACCAGTCGCAGCCCTTCGGTACCGGGCCTGCCATCAGCGGGCAGGCAGCAACCTCGGACCGGTTCACACGTCCACTTTCCGGTCCTCGTCCCACGCGCCCCAATAGCCTTCGACGTACGCGGCGATCATCCAGACGGCCAGAATCGGCCACACAACCACTGCCGCCCGCTTCGGTCCCTCCACACCCGCAGGAAGGTGACCGGCCTTCGTCGCTGCGTACAGGACGAATGACGCCATCACAGCACCCGCGGCGTACAGGGATACGACGGCGAACCACAGGAAGATCATCGTGGACCCGTCGAACTCGTGCCGGGCCGACGCGGGTAGGTGACCGAATAGTCCCCGATGGTCACGCAGCGGATCGAGGAAGTCGGACCTTCGCCCAACGGGGGGAGAGGCAACCGTTCCTTCACCGGCTCCGCGAGGGTGACAGACACGACCCCGCACGACTCGCAACGGCCAGAGTGATACGGCGCGCCGCACTGCGGACACGTCATAGCGGTCAGAGTCACCCCCGAATCGTACCTTCGGGGTAGGACCATCTCGGCCTACCGGTCGACCGTCACGCTCACCGACATACGGCCACGCAACACCGCCGCCGCTTCACCAGCCCAGTAGGCGATGTCACCGAGAGCGAAGTGCGATGGCTTGTCAGCGATGCGTTCCATCACCTCGGCCAACGGCGGGGCCGGAACTTCGACGCCGTGCAGAATCTTGTCATCCATCAGAGTTCACCACCCGTCACGGGAGTTGAAATACGCCTGACCGCCCGCAACAGCGAACACGGTCACGCCATGCACGGCAAGCGGAATGTCGATGATGCCGTCCCACCCGATCGTCGCACCGAGAAACGCGAAGTAACACGCGGCGCTGATCCAGAACCCGAGACAGAAAATGCAGGTCAGCAGATCCCCGATCTTGCCGCGCAAGAACGAACGGTCTGTGCCGCCCTGCTCGATCACTCGCCCAGTGTCGTCGATCTCGCCTTGCGTGTAGGCGAATCGGTCGATCTTCTCGGCCAACGGCGACACGAACTGCCCGGTGTGGGAGTCGATCCCGAACCCCATGAGGGAATCGAGAATGAAGAACCGGGTGAGTCGTGCCGCCGCCAGCGTGAGGACGATGAGTTCGAGTAGGTCGACCGGTAGTCCGGTCGCCATCTCAGATCGCTCCGGCGGCTGTGAGCCGTTCGAGGTTCTCGGCCTTGGCGTGGCGTCCGCCTCGGTGTTCCGGCTCCTCGACCTTGATGCGTCCGGCTTCGTCAGAGAGAGCGGCGTTTCCGGCGGGGAGACGGCCGGTGGCCTTCGCCCAACGCAGGACGGTCTTGCGCTTCCATGCCTTCAAGCCGTTGATCGAGTCGAAGTCGGCGGGTGGCAGCAACTTGCGGTACTGCCATGCGTGGGGGGTGCGCTTCTCGACTTCGAGGAGTTCAGCGATCTCCTGCAATCCGAGAATCTCGTGGGTGGACATATTGTGGGGTTCCCTTCGGTTGGTGGTCTGTCTACTATCTATCTATGTGGACTGTACCACGACAGTAGGACGAAACGGTAGTACGATGTCCCACATGGCTCAGGAATCTACACCTTATCGCAAGTAGCGTCGAATCATCGACAGTACCGCCGGGTCATCCCGACGCCGAACCAAGTCCCCAACCTCACCAGAATCGACCCCACGCTGGGCAAGTCGCGCCCGCAGTTCAGAGTCGCTCAGATCATCGACCTCACCCATCGTCCGACTCTAACTCCCTTACCGTGACCCCACCCGTCGTCGACACCCGCACCTCGATACCCTCCCGCGGCGGAGCAAGAACAGCGTTCGCAAAGCCGAGATGCTCAGCGTCGAACTCCAACTCCGGGTAGCGGACCTTCCCCGTGACTTCGATCTTCGCCGGGATACGGAACCCCGGATCGCCGTCCGGCATGTCGCGGTCGAACACGACCTCCGTGCCACCTCCGTCGTCGTACTCGACACGGACCGTGACCCGCTTCGGAACTTCCACAGGGACCGACCTCAACGGCATCCGAATCTCACCCATCGGAAGGGGACGCAGGTTCGGGTACGACGATCGACTCGTTCGCGTCACCAGAGATCGAGAACACTCCGGCGGGAACAGCCAACCGTGCCGCGGCCATCCGGTCGCTCACCTCGGCGGTGAGGAGGCACCCGTCGCCTGACGGCTCCCCGGCGATAATGCGGCCGACAACAGGACCACCGAGTCCTAGCGACAGCGGGATGGTGCCGCCCTCGGCCACGAGCGTCGGGACATCAGATTCCTGCCAGAACTGGACGGTGATCGGCTCGAACGGCGGCGCATCCGGTGGCCCGTCGTCGCCGTCAGGAATGTAGACCCACTTGCCCATCAGTTCTTCTCCACTGTGATCGTGTACGAGGTTGCTTCTTTCTGCGCCTGCCGGGCCATCTCACGGTCGATCCACTTGCGGACCTTTCGCTCGATGCCTTTCTTCGACCGCGCCGACAGCGGGGATGTCTGACCGACCCCAACGGTGCGGTGTGCCCACCACTTCCGGCCCCTTTGGTAAATCTTGACTGTCGGCGTCCGGTCGTAATGGATTGACCGCGGGTCATCCCAATCACTCATGGCGCGCCCGGTCCGAGAGCCGCAAGCGGAGCAGGCATCGCGCCGGTCGCGTACGCCTGCTCGACCTGCGGGACCATGTGATCCCCGACGGTCTGCCCGTTCGGCAACACGATGTGACCGAGAAACTCCGTCTCGAAATCTGCGATCTCCGATTCGACCGCCTCCAACTTCGCCTTCACGATCAGGACCAATGCACGCCACCGTTGACGGCACGCCTTCTCCCATTCGGCCTCAGCCTGCTCCGCAGTCCGCCGGTTCTTCCGCGCCGGAGTCATCCAGAACTCGTCGTCATCCCGATCCGGTAACGGCAACACGAACCGGACACGCCGGTCAGCCATCCCGAACTCGATCATCGCCCGCCCCTGATCCCAGCCGTAGGCGAACGTGGTCGCCCCGTAGCGGGTCAACGTCTGTTCGATCTCGACCCGAGACTTGTCGGACGACACCGTGGTCTGCGACGCGTAGCGGCTCATGGGGTCACGACCGACTCGACGAACCGACGCACGCCCTTCCACGCTCCCGTGGCGAACACGTACACGACAAGGGCGAAGATCGACGCAGGCCACACCAGACCGGCAGCGACAGCGAGAACCGTCGCGGCGGCTAGTTGCTTGCCTGCCAGATGAGAACGGTTGCGGGCATAGTGCCGCCAGTCCAACGCGACCAGCGCGAGTACGCCCACGACGATCGTTCCGGCGAATGCCATGATCTCGTTCATCGTGACCTCTTGACGATCCCCAACAGGATCAGAACGTCGTACGGCCACGTGAGCGTAGCCATCCCGACATGGATCAGCGGGTGGAAAGGCTGTTCGAGTTCAGCGCGGTAGAACACGACCTGCTCGACCAACCCGACCACGATTCCGGTCACGAGATAGAAGCCGATGAGGTTCATCAGCCGTCGATCCGTCGGCCGATCTCGCGGAGGATCTCGCACAGCGCCCGGCCGTCAGCCATGTTGCCACCGAACCACTTGTCGGCCACGTAGTCGGCGTGCAGCGTCCCGATCGAAGGAACCGAGTAGCAGGTACCGTAGTTCGGTAGGGAGATCAGCCATCCCCTGTCGCCGGTACCGCCGACGGTGCCGGGAGACAGCGCGGTGACCGGGGTGAGAACAACCGAGTAGCGTGACCCGTTGCCGGGTTCGCAAACGCAGGAAGCAGAACGGGCGGGGAACTCAGCGACGAACGCAGCGACATCTTCGGCGGCTGCGATGACCTTCGGGTTTGTGGTTGCGGTGTCCATGTCGATGACGGTACTACGCTGCCGGGACCGTTTCGTCAGTCCTCGCCGTACCAGACGACACGGAAGTCGCCGGGGGTCACCACCCCGTACCGGGCCTCCACCTCGATCATCGAGTCGAGCAACTCGGTCGATGGGGACTGGCCGACCGCGCCCCAGCGGAGAGCGACTGTCCCGTCGGGGAACAGCACCCCCCACGCTTTCCGGTCGGAGTCGTTCGCGACGAGCATGAACCGCCGGATGTCGTTCTCCGCGGTGAGCGTTCGGATGTCCGGCATCAGTCCTCGTACTCCTCCGGGGGAACGAACGATGACAGGTCGCTCATGTGGTTCGAGAGCGCCGTCAGAGCGTCCGCCTGCGCCACCGGGGTTGCCGCCGCGGCGTATACCTCGAAGGTCCGCACGACGGACTCAGCGGCCTCTCCTGCCTTCGGAGAGATGTTCAGCCACCCGTCGCCATCCTCCCGATACGGGTACTCCCGTTCAACGCCGGTCCGCGAAGGGTGATCGTCGAGACGCTGCCACGGCCCATAGTCCCGCCGTGCCCACGCCCCGAACAGACTGACGCCGGGGTTCGCACACGCGATCCCGACGACGAAGTGCATCTCGTGGTGGAGCGCATGGGCCTCGTCCTCTTGGGCGCGGGTCAAACCGTTATCGTCGACATCCCACCCAAGCAGTCGAGCCACATCGCCCTTGTAGTCGCCGTTGCCGTACGGACGTTTCGGGTCGACCTCCGGCGCGCCCTGCTCGCAGTCCTGCCATCGGATCGACAGGTTGCGGAGCAGTATCAGATGGTCGGGGGTGACCGTGAACTTTTGTGCCATGCGGGCGAGACTACGACGAGCGCGGGACGATCTCAGTCGTCGGGTCCGTACGCCCACAGACACGGCTTGCACGGCACCTCGGCCGAATGTTCGGTACGGAACAGCCGCGCGCTTTCCATCCCGAACCAACAGACCGGGCACACGTCGCTCTCCCACTGGGCAGTCACGAGTCCGTCGGTGACCTCGTGCCAGCCGTCGTCCTCCGGGGCACCGTGGCGGAACGGCTTGTGGCACCGGTAGCCGGAGTCCGGGTGGACCGCGGGGCAACGGTCGCTCGCCGTCACTTCGTCACTTCGGGATCGAGCCAAGCGCAGCAGTTGTCGGGCATCACGTCAGGCCGCGGGTCCAACACTCGCATCCCTCGGAACCCCAGCACTTCGCCCGGTTCGTTGCGACGGTCCCCGACGATCTCGACCAACTCCCCGACCGGCCAAGCGCCCGGCGGACCGGGATCGGTGCCGTCCTCGTTCAACGTCCACGACATGCGCGACAGATCCTCGTCCACGAGCAACTGCCCGCACCACGCGCATCGTTGACGGCGCAAGTGGCCGTCCATCGTCACGTCGATTCCGATGATGTGAACCACTCCGCCCATCAGTATCTTTCCCCGGTGCCCGTGACCTCTCTCAGACCCTTCGCTACGGACATCAGCCCCGTCATCCGGGTTTGGATTGCGCGGATCGCACGGTCGATCGACTTCTCGCGCGCCTCCATGATCTTGTACGTGTGGTACAGATCCTCACCCAATGGGGACGCGGGGTCGGTGGAATCCTCGCGCGTCCGTTTCGCTTTCGCTTCTCGGATGTCAGCGGCCCCGGTGTCGGGCGAGTTCGCGATGATGACCAGCACACGGTCGCGGTGCGACTTCCACCGCGACTCCGCTTCGGCTGTCTCCTCCGCTGCGTGGAAGTGGTCCTCCACCAACTCGGCCAACTCGTCATCGCAGCGCATGATGCGCCGTTCGATCTCGCCCAATGTGGGCATCTCGGGGAGTGGTCGTCCGTCGAAGGTTTCGTCTCGCTCACGTCCGCCTGAACGCTGCTCGTCGGCGTGGCGCTGACGGGTGGCTCCTGATCGGGTGCGGCGAGCGTCGGCCCAAGTTTCTCCGTAGGCGTTGCTCATGGGGCCAGAGTACCTCTCTGGTGGGACCATCTCGTCGAGAACCCGTCCTACCGGTGTTGTAGGATTGTCGACAAGATGAGAACGATCAAGCATGTGCAGAACAGCGGGTGGGAAATCCCCGACCCCATCGCCATCCTTCGGATGCTGTGGAACATCATGCGCGGCCACGGCGTCGCTCAGCCCGTCATCGCGGCGTTCGTCCCCGGTGCGGACAGCGACGACATTCCCTCGTGGCTCCGTGCGGAGGTATACCGCAGGGACGGCCACACGTGTCGTGGTCCCCGCTGCGGGGCCACTACGGGCCTCTCGGTCGATCACGTGAAGCCTCGGCACCACGGCGGGTTGACGTGGCTTCCGAACTTGCAGACCTTGTGTACGCGATGCAACTCATCGAAGGGCGCTCGCCTCAACTGGAAAGGTCGCCGCGATCTCGTGGGTCGCTGAGAAATCTTCCCGAATGACTTGCATCCCTGTCGACGGACCTGCTACAGTTATCTGCATGGACCTCAACCACAACATCCTCGACGACGACCTCTACTACCGCTCCGGCATCGGCGTCGACATCCCCGAATGGGACTTCGACGACGACTACACCCCCGAGACGACCGGCATCGCCCTCACCCCCACCGACGTAGCCGTCATCATGGACGCCGCAGAATCCGCCATCGACGGCACCACCTTCCGGGCCATGACCGCCATGCACCCCGGCACCAACACCGTCGAGACTGCCGTACTGACCGACATCATCGCAGTCCTGAACAACTCGTTCGACGGCGAAGCAGCCCGCCTCGCCACCCGCCTCGAAGCCTCCCGCTAATCGTCAGAGGCAGCGACGAACTCAGTCACCATCGGCAACGGCGCAGGAATCGACGTAAGCCGACCACACATCCAGCAAGGGTCGCCATCGCAACCCCGCCACTTCACCGTGTCGTGACCGACCTCGCAACTCAGTTCGACCGTGGGACGCCGGGGCTTCCGCCCTACCACACCCCGGTCGAGTTGAGGATCACGACGAGAGCGTGCCGAGTCTGACCACCGGCGAACCCGTCGACCGCGATGTGCCCGTTCGACGGCGCATACCGCCCGTTGTAGAGCCGCTGCACCTCGGTCACGATACGAGCCGAATCCCGACCGAACCATCCGTCCACCACCGTCCACTTCGACTGCGGGTAGCCCGACGTGCCGAGCGCGATGTTGCACGAGAACTGGCATTCCGTCACGTCGTTCCCGCGCATCAGATCCGACTTGCGGTAGTAGAGCGTCCGGGTCACCGTCGGCCGGAAATACCGGAACTTGTCGTCCAACTTCTCCGGCGGTGGCGGCGGTGGCGGCGCTGGCGGGGGAGGAGTCGAACCGGTCAACCGTTCCGAGATGTACGCAAGGTCGATGTCGCCCTGATCCCAGTGGTCGTTGTCGTTGACGTGCTGGTGGCACGACAGTCCGCCGAGTTGGTAGTAGCCGCCCCAACCGCCGGGAACACGCAGCGGTGAAGCCTTCGACGCGAGCGGCGGCGAGATGCCGTCATGCGCCCCCGCCGTAGCAAGGAACGTGGCCGGGTCAGCGCCGACCGCATCACACATCGGGCCGACCACCTCGTCGGCCAACCAGTTCAGATCGTTCTTCGACCACAGGTGAGTCTCACGGGCGAACCCTTCGACCTCAACCTGAATGCCGCCCGCCTTGTTCGTCTCCGGCGTCCCCGCAGGGTGAGCCAAAGCGTACGCCGACCGGTCAGCGTCGATCATCTGGAACTTCTGCCGCGGCTTGTACGGGTGCGACGGGAGAGTCACCCAGCAGTGCGGGGGCCACGGGTGTCGTGCCGCCGACGCTTCCGGGTTCGACGAGTAGCCCTCAGTCGTGTGGCCGACCCACTTGGGGGTCACCTTCGCTACGACCGTGCCGCCCGTCTTGGAACCTTGAATGCGGGTGAACCCCGCGACGTTCTTCGACGCCATCACTTCACCTCCGGTGGGTAGCCGGGAGCCTCGGTGACATCGAGGTTGTCCGCACGCCACTGCTCGATCAGAGCGCCCGGCACGTCATCGTTCAGGCCGGTGCTACGGCGGAACGACTCACCTTGCCCGGTTGCTTGCTGCTTCCGAAGCGACGAGTCAGCGACCGCGAACTCCGCGAGAACCTCAGCATCCGGTTCGGCATCCGTGGACTCGATCTCGCTCATATATCCCCTCGTGGTACCGGGCTTCCGTCCCCTATTGGAGTGGAAGGAACCACCCGTTGTCAATCATACCCGCGACTTTCTCCCCGCGGACCCACGTATCGGTCCCCGCGGGCATCCCCAAAAACGACACTGTGAACCGGACGTGTGCCGCCGGTTCACCTACGTCCTCACCCAAGATCAGCGGGTTGTCGGCCGTATGCGCCTTCTTCCCCTTGCATCCACAGGCCATGAAGGATCAGGAAGTGGAGTCGCTGCCCGAGTCGGACGCGCTCGACGAAGCAGACGACGCGGCGACCTTCGCCGGAGCCTTCTTCGCAGCGGCCTTGTCCTTGACAGGGACGAGCCAGCCGCCCTTGACCTGCGCCTTGACGCCGGGATCGTTCTCGTCGAGTTCGATCACGTCTCCGGCGCGAGCGCCTCGAATCGTGACCGTGGTGCGGTACTTCGCCATGTCGTGTCTCCTACTTGGGGGGTGGGGTGTATGCCGGGGTTGCGGCCTTCCCCAACGCCTTGCCGACTTCGGGGTGGTTCTGTTCGAGGTAGCGGACCCCAGCGTAGTACGCAGCGCCCACGACGACCGTGACGATCGGCGTCACCTCGGACGCGTCGATGTCGAATCCCCATCGGGCAGCGAGCGACACGGCGTAGCCGACCAAGAACGGTACGACCGTCCGAACAACCGAAGTTCCGTAATCACCGAGTGGTGTCATCGTGCGACCTCCTGAGAGCCATCATCATCCTCAACCCCAATGGTAGCCGCGACTTCCACAGGAAGGGAGGAGGGAGGCAGGATCGGGTCCAATGTGCCGATGAATCCCACAACGGCATCGGTGCTGTCATGCAACGCCGAAGCCGAACCGCGTACCTCCGTCACCTCGCCGGTCTGCACGTTTCGGAACCGGTAGATCGCACCGAAAGACTTGCCTTCGGTAATCACAAGATTCCACATCTGAAATACGCGGTCCCGGTCCTCCGGGTGCAACGCCTGTGCCCAACCTTCGCCCAACGATTCCTCAGCCGTGAGGCCCGTCAGTTTCGAGTACGCCGGGTTCACATACAGGAACCACCCGTTCGTGTCCGTCTCGAACACCGGCACCTCAATCGCCCTGAACAACTGACGAACACGCGTCTTGGACCCGATCTGCTCGACAAGCACCCGTTCAGCCATGTCAGTCAACCGTTCGATCCTCGCGTCGACCCCCGCGAACCTCCGGTCGAGACATCGGTGGATCGTTTCGATCATCGACTTGTTATCTGCTACCACCTCGGCCAACGCCTCTTGCCGGACAGCGGACTCCGAATACGCCACGGCGAACGTCGCCTGCGAGTCCACAATCCCGTCGATCGCGTCCCTCATCGACGACCCACCGTTGTTCGTGAACTCCGGCCCAACCTTCTCCTCCACCACTGACCCGACTGTCCGCTTCCCCCACTCGGTGATCGGTTCGGAAACGACCCGACGCCACACCCACTTGACGGCCCGCATGATCGCCTGACCGATCGGCGTCTTGAAGATCACTCCGATCGCAGCGACAACCGCGGCGATCCAAATGACCGTCTCGCCGTGCGTGTGCCACAGCGAGTGGTCTGCAAGTAGCGGGTCCACGGTACGAGTTTGCCAGACGTGTCGGTACCCCAGCCGCACCCTCAACGTGAGGTTGAGGCTTAGGGTGTGTGGCCGGTGAGTTGAGTCGCGACAGCCGCAGAGATGCCGTTGGCGACAAGATCGTCATAGGCCGTCTCCGCAGCCGCGGCGAGAGCGTCCGTCTCGGCCGCGATGGCAGCATCCCGGTCCACAATGCACTGCGCGTACGCCGCGTTGTAGGCCGCTTCGTCGACTTCCGTGTACCCGGTCGCCGTCGAGTTCTCCACGTCCGAAGGGTCGTCGAGAATGTGGGTGCCGCCGACAGATTCCCACCCGTCGCCGCTGTCCCACTCCACGATCGCAGGCCAACCGTCGGCGTCGTTGGTGAAGTATCGGGTTCCTTCACTCATGCGAGGTTCACCATCCAGTAAGTCAGGAACGCCGTCTGGCATTCAACGGTGCAAGACGTTCCGGGTCGCCCCACGATCCGGGCGCGACGTTCGTACCCGAACCTCTCAAACGGCCCCAGTGGCGGACCGGCATCGACCCCGAGTGGTGTGGGGCAGAACGGGACCGTTGCCGAGTCGCGGCCGAACGCATGTTCCAAAGGGCCGGAGCCGTTGTTCTCCAACACCCTGAAATCGCCGTCGATGAACGGGTCGGCAGGAATGAATGCTGTGCCCGCCAGAGTGGTCGCCCGCTTCACCCGACTACGGGTCACGATCTCCACCCGCCCCGCGGTCGTGCCACCGAAACCGGGAGTGAGGCCCGTGACCTGAACCGTCCCGAATCCCGTGTAGCGAACCCCGAGAGCGTTGTTGCAGTCCAACGGGTTCTCGATAGCGACCTCGCCAGACTGGATCGTCGTCCAAGCACCCGCGCCGTTCGCTACGAACGCTGACGCCGCGCCCTGCGAAACGCAAGCGATCGCCATGTCCTGAGCGCCAACCCACAATCCATCGCCACGCGACTCGATCGCGTTACAAGCATCAGCCGAGATACCGGGAAAGGTGTCCGACTGCCGCAGACCACTGGGGCCGCACTCCAACCCTCCTGCCGGGTCGATCTCCAACGCCAAGCCATCGGTAGTGCAGACCACGCAACCGTCCGGGTCGACAATCGGGTCGGCTTCCAACTCGCCGTCGCCGTTGATCGACAGCGTGATGCAGTCCGTGTTGTTGATGCACGGGTTCGGTGTAGCCACAGGTCAGCCTTCCTACGCCGGAGTCCACTCGGCGTCGATCGCAGCAATCCACGTGACGCACATATCGCGGTAGGCCGTCACCCGAGTCACGTCCAACCCGATCGCCGCCTGCACCTCCGCGGACAAAGCGAGCAGTGCGTCGGCTTCGTCCTTCGCCGCCTCGTACTCGTCACGGACCCCCTGAACAAACGCGTCAGTCTGAGCCGTCAGGTCACCCGGCGGAGTTTCGCCCGCAGCGTCCAGAGCCGCGATCGACGCGACCGCCCCGTCGATAGCCGCCTGCTGCGGTGCAGTCGGAGCGCCCAATGCAGCGGCGACAGCCTTCGAGATCGCGCCCATGACGCGCACGCAATCCTGTTGGCAGTAGCAGTCGTCTACAAGGCTCACAGCGTACCGATCCTCGTGATCTGGAAGAAGGGTCGACCCTCACCAGCGGGGGGTGCAGCACCGACTCCGTAGGTGGGGCCAAGATCGAGAGTCGCTCCGGGGAAAGCCGCCCCGTAGTTCTCGACCACGAACTCTACCGAAATCGCGTCGCCCGAGACGAGCGGCAACGTCCGCGAGATGTGCAGATACGGCGTGTTGAAGTCGATGGTCTGACCGCCGGACGTGCGCTTGAACTGGGCAGTCTGGCCGATGCCTTCGAGGTTCCGGTAGAGCCGGAGCCGGACGATCACGTCGGATGTCGTGTTGCCCGGCGGGGTCGACCATGCCGGGTGGGTGGCTTGGATCAGGTAGACGCCGTTGCACGACGGGTCAGGAATCTCGATCGTCGTGTTCGCGAACGCTCCGCCGCCGCCGGGGAACACCGCTACACCGATGACTTCCTCGGTCACGTCGTAGTCGATGAACTGAGTCGACGGGACACCAAGCGCCGCGGGGGGCATGACGGTCGGAAGGAACCCGACGTGAAGCAGGGTCGCCCGGCAGTCCACCGCGGCTTGGGTCGATGCCGGTGCGTACAGCCCCGGATTGCCCTCCCCAGCCGTGCGACAGACGAGGACGTTGCCTGCCTGAATGGAGATGACCGGTTCAGCGATCAGCGGGTCTACGGCCGAACCACAGCCTGTGAAGATGATGCAGTCCGAATCTGCGGTGGTGAGAAACGCGCCGAGTCCCGTGGCGGTGCAGTCGAGCAGGTTGCACACGTCCGGGTCAGGGACGATCTCCGCGACAAGCGGATCGGACACGGACCCGATACCCGAGAGGGTGATGCAGTCCGAGTCCTCCGTCGTGAGGTTCGGGGTGACCAACAGCCCGTCGGCTTCGCACGTGATGATGTTGTCCGGGTCAGCCGAGATCGTCACGTTGACCGCGTACGGAGACGCGATCGTTCCTGATCCCACCGCCTGCGTACAGTCCCCGTCGATCAGGGTGCAGAGGCAATCCGTCGCACAACCGCATCTTGCCATAGGGTCAGTCTACGCCCTGCCCCATCACTGAGAGCCGATAGCCGGGCCGAGTGCGCCGCTAGGCACGTACAGGTAGTGCATGTCGGTGCCGACCTGCGTGAGAATCCAGCCGGGGTCCGGCGGGTTCGAGCCGGGTTGCTCGACCTTGCGGAGCCGCTGTTCAAGATCAGCGATCCGTGCGGCCAACGCGTCAACATCTTCCCGGTACGACATGGTTCTCCTAGTCTGCCACGCGTCGGCGCTACCCGAGATTCGATGACTGCTCGACCCCAACGGCGTTCAAGTCGATCGTCCCCAACGGCTGCAACCGGATCGCTACCCGCCCATCGAACGTGACCGACACCTCCTGCAACCGGAAGTCTCGCACCAACTGGCGGCACGTCGCCCGAGAATCGACCCTGATCCTCATGCCCGGAATCAACTCCGGCAGCGTGATCGGGGCCGTCGTCCGCAACGTCGCGCCGCCCGTGCCCGGCTCCACATACAACGGGTCTTTCAAGAAATCGAGCCGGGTCTGCGCCGCGTTGTCCGCCGCTTCCTGCGTCTCGATGTCCTCCTCGGTGAACACCCGCTGCAACAGACCGTAGAAATCGACGTACTGGTCGTCGCGAGCGATGCCCGTCACGCCCTTGCCCTTGACGATTACCTCCGTCGCCTGCTCGTTCCCTTTCTGCAACACCGACGGTGGCACATCCCAGTTGTCGTCGAGGAGTGTGACGTACGGTGCGGCCGGGACTTCCTGACCGCCGACGATGATCGTCCGCCCGTATGCCGTCCAGTCGACGCCGGTGCGTGACAACTCGACGAGCCGGTCCGACGCATACTCGTATTGTGAGCCGTTCACCTGTTCGTCGTCGAGGATGCCGGTCGGGGTAGCGGAGATCAGAAAGTTCGGGGACGGGTCTTGCGCCATCGCCGCGTCGTGCATAGCGACGAAGATGTCGGCCATGTCGGCGTTGATGAAGTTCAGGTCCGGCAGGACACGCCGCTCCCACCATGCCGACAGGTCATTCGCGTCGATACGGACCGTGCCGTACGCGAACTCCAAATCGGTGATCGGCCCGACCCATGCGTCGCGCCCGTCGCGGAACACTGCGATCTCTGTCGCCCACTGGTAGGCGTCCCCGATCGCGTCGCAGCACGCTTGCCCGAGCAGGCCACCGACTGTCGCCTGCAAAGTGAGTTGGCTCGTCTTGTCCAACGTGCGGGTGAACGAACCCGAGTCGACGAAGTTAGTCAGGTCCGCGATGATCGACCCGCCGCCGCGGGTGAGCAACACGACCTGCAAATCCTCGCCGGTGCCCAGTACCGCGCCGGGCTGACAGCCCGCGGCGGACGGCGTGAACCGCGGTCCCGGTTCTGCTCCGCAGTCGACTTCGACTTGCTGATCGAGGTTGCCCACAAGGTCATTCTCTCACCGGGTTACGTTCCCGGCTCGCACGTGATGTCGACGAGGTAGTCGCCGTTCGGGAATGGTCCGCACAACCGGACGAGAACCGGTGGGTCGCCGGGGTCGATCTGCCCGGAGAACACCTCCAACGTCAGCGGGTGGATGACCTGCCATTCGTGGCTACTGACGCCTCCGGTCAGGTTGATGGTGACCGTAATGTACGGACAGTCGCAATCGTCGTCGGACTCGTACGGCCAGCCGATGACCTGCCCTGCGTACATCAGGACCATCGTGTCCGACCCGAGAAGTTGGATGATGCCGTTGCGCGGGTTCCCGAACCCCGTCAAGTTCGCGAACGAACGTACGATCGTCGCCTCGTCCTCCGGCCACGGAGGGTCGCCGCCACTTGGCAGGCCAGCGGGCCATGACCTGATCTGTGTGCCCTGCACCAACGCGTACATCGTGTCGGTGCTATCGCGCCACCCGAACGCCCGACCGAAGTTCGATGCGCCGCCCGGAGCGACCGAGATGGTCTGCCACGTCGTCCCTGTGTCCATCGACGTAAACAGCCGATAGCCGTAGCCAGTAAAGCCGCCGTTCGCGTTCCACCACAACACGTCCCCCGCCGGACCCTCGTGGAGCATGATGTTCCGTGAGCAGCCTTCGATGTTCGACCCGAAAGGCGAAGCCGCCGACGCAGCGCCCAGTGTCCACGTCACGCCTTGATCGTCGGAGTACCAGACCCCGGCTTGTGTGATGCGCCCACCGAAAGCGACCCGATACCGGGGGGCCGACATGATCCACCGCCCGGACCCGAGATCGAAGTACGGCTCACCGGTGACGCACGGTTCCTCAATCCCTGCGTCTGAGCCGCCGACAGCGCCCTGCACCGTCCCGTGGAACGTCCACGTCACCCCATCGTCCACCGTCGTGTAGATCCGCGTATGGTCCCCGCCGAGTCCGCCCGCGCCAGCGTTGAACGTCGTCACCGACAGATAGATCGCGTTGTCGATCGGGGAACGGAACACTGTCGCCCTCTGATTCGACAGTCCCGTGAAGATGTCTTGGAAGAACACCACCGAGTTGTCGGCTCCGATGAACGTCGCGACATCCGGCGCGTACCCCATAGAGATCGCGCCGCCGCCACCGGTGTAGACGTACAGCACCCGGCCGTCGCCCAACAGGACAGCCGAACCGTGTTCGCTGCCGTTGACAGCGCCGAGAGGCAGCCACCGTGGGGCCGCGTCTCCCGGCAACGTCGCGGTGATGAACGCGGAAGTGGTCATACCAAGTCCTCACAGCACGTCACGGTCACGATCGCGGAACATTCTTCTTCGCTGGCTTCCATCACCTGCAACAGTTCGTTCGAGTCAGCGACAATCCACAAGCCCCCGCCGATCGGTTCGATAGTCACGTTCAGGTCAGCGTTGAACGCTTCCCAGTTGCGGATCATCACCGGGTCGGTTTGTGGGGTGGCGGACACGGAGAGTGCTGTGTCGACGTTGTAGACGCGGGCGCGGGTCGCCATCCCCGAGAACCACTGCATCCCCGTCGCGGTCGTCACGCCCGTCCAGTTTTGGTTGACGAACGGTTCGCCCGACAGAGCGAGAGCGTCCTCGAACACGGGCCATGTCAGCCCGTCGTCGGCCGATGCACGCCACTGAAAATCGGGGTTGTTCAGTCCCCGGTTCGAGCAGAAATAGAGCAGCCCGTCGGCCGTGTTGTAGATGATCTGCCGGGTCGACCCTTCGATGGGCCGGTGGTTCGTCGTCGATGTCCACGTGACCCCGAGATCGTCCGAGTAGGCGATCATCACAGACCCGCGGGTAGCGCCGAAGAAGTTGCTGATCCGCGGGTACGGGAGAATCCACCGGCCCGAGTCGGAGAAGTAAATCTCGCCCAACGACCCGTAGCCGCCGAACGACCCTCCGCCGACACCGCCGCCGTACACCTGCACGTTGCCGTGTAGCACCCACGAGGCCCCCTCGTCGGCCGAACGGTACACGTAGGTGCCTTCGTTCGGTGGGAGAGGCAGGAGGCCCGCTACCAACGTCGAGTGCCGCGCGACCCACAGGATCAGGTACAAGTCGCCGTCCGGCCCGCGCTGCACCGTAGACCGGAACCCTGCGTGCTGTTGGACTGTCTGACTGATGAGCAGCACCGCCCCTGCACCGACAGAACCGGGGACGGTCGAAAGCGTCGTCGGGTCCGGCGAGGTTCCCCAGTAGACGAACCCGGTCCTGTTGCCAGACGACCCACCGATCTCGGCCCATGTCGCTCCGACGGTCCCGTCGTTCAGCGGCACGAAACTCATGTACGACACCGACGAAACCTGCGGGACGATCGGCTCGAAAGGAACCGCAGAGTCCGGCAGGTACGTGAGAGATCGGGGGGTGGAGTCGGCCACGTCAGGTTCCCGAAGCGAGGTAGCGTTCGACGAACCCGATCGACACCTGAGCGTCGTCAGCGATCGTTGCACAGTCAGCGGACACGATGATGCACAGCGTCGCGCACTGCGAGATGTCGAACCACTCGAACGGCATCCCGCCCGTCTCGATATACCTGAGTCCGTTGGTGCGCTTACCTCCGGCGAACACCACCTCCGACACGCGGGTCCGCCCGTCAAGAACCAACGACGATCCACTGGGCAGTTGAGGGATCAGGATGGTGGAGCAAGGTTCGCGGCACCGCCAGAAATCGTCCTGCGGGTCGCATGGGCATGGGAGGCCCTGCTCGGCAAACGGGTTCTGGTATGCCTGCAACTTCAAGTTCCTGATCTCGGCAGAACCGGCGTCGATCTGGATGTAGGAGGTTGCGTCGTTCCACAGCACTTGGTGGGTGAACGTGCAGCAGATACGGAACGTCGCCCACGGCTCGCAGTAGCATTCGATCGCAGGGATGAACGGCGGGGGTGGCACGAGAGGCGTCGGCCCGCAGTCGGGGACGAACAGGTCGCCCGGCACGGTGATCGTTTCGAGAACCGGTGACGTGTCCTGACCGGGAATCGTGATGTTGCAATCGGCCGGTGGGAAGTCGCCGTCGGACGAATCCCACGTCCAGTTGTCGCGGGTGTACGTGCCCTTGTTCGCCACCGGGTCGTAGCCGGTGAGCGTGATCTCACAGTCGACGAGAGCGACCGGCGGGCAGTCGTCCGCCGGGTCCAACGCCCCCAACACCTCGACCTCTGCGATGACGAAACACACGCAAGCCGGGTTGTTGATGTCGCCGTCCCAACGGATCGGTTCCCACGTTGCTTCGCCGGTCGCCGCGTTGTAGATGACCTTGACCAAGCACTGCTCGTCGCCTTCGATGCACGTTTCTGTGATGACGTAGCAGTCGCAGCCGTTGTCCGGCCCGATCGACTCCCATGTCTGAGCGCCGGTCGCGACGTTGTAAATCAACCGGACCGGGCACTCTGTTTCGGTGTCCGGGTCGGTGCAAGGCACGTCGTAGACGAGCGTGCAGCCCGGCGGGGGAAAGCCGTCCACGGCAGGATCGAAACCTGTAGCGGTCCACGTTCCCGATCCTGAACCGATGCCGACGAGATCGACGACACACTCGACGTTCCCGTCGCCACCGCCACCCGACGTGCAGTTCGAGTCGTCCTGATCGGAGCAGAGGAACGGGTCGCCGTTCGGCGTCGAGATCGACAGGGAGCAGTTCTCCGGCGGCATCGCCACGGCCGGGTCGAAGTTGTCCGCGTCCCACGAGAAATCTGCGTTGAGCGTGATAGTGCAAGGGTCACCAGAACCGGACCCCGAAGTGTTCGACAGGGACGGCGGGGTGAACTCCTCGATGACCGGCACCAGCAGACAATCAGCCGGAGGGAACCCGAGTTCACTGGGGTCCCACCCGTCGGGGCACCACGTTTCGTCGTAGCGGATCGCCACCCGACATTCGGGCCGTGGCCGTTCGACCTCGATCGTTTGCGTCGGGGTCGCGTTGGTGCAGTCGCGGCACCACTCGAAGTCGATGCAGAACACGTCGGTCCGCGGGAACGTCGCGTTCTCGACACACCACTTGATGTCGGAGAACAGGTACGGGAGTTCCGACGCGAGGGTGAACGTCACCTTCAAGTTGGTGCAGCCGCAGTCCGCTTGGCAGCAGTTACCGAACCGGTCGATAACCGTGGGGCCGGAGACAAGGCCGACACGGTGCATGAGTCGTTCGTAGCGGAACGGGTCGGGGCCGTCCTCGAACGACTGGCAGCGGCCCTCCCCGGTCGTGATCGCGTCACCCAACACCCCATCACCGAATAGCGCGATCACTTCGTCCAAGCCTGCGGTGACATCAGCAACAGGGAGAGTGTCGGCGCAGCCGGTCGGGAGAGCGATGGTCGTGTCGATCGTGAACGTCATGTCGACGCCGGTGCCGTTGTTCACGTATACGGGAACACCGACAAGCATCGGGTAGGGGAACCGGAACTCGGTGACCGTGTTGTTTCCGTCGAGAACCGCGTTGAACGTCGCGATCGCGCCGGTGTCGACCCCATCGAGACACGCGCCGAGAAACCCGTCGGAGTTGTTCGCCAACCCTTCCGGGTCGGACACGAGGTTGATCTGATCGGCGTCGTCGATCGTCACGGTGTATTGCCCGCCGCCAAGATCGGTGACCGACATGGAGAACCCGTCCTGCGTACGGAACTGGTAGGTCGCGCCCTCCCCGATGTGGCAGTCCGAGTCAGAGTCCGGCGGGCAGCACTTCAACATGAACAGGTCGCCCAGTGAACAGTCGGCGCACGCTGTCCCGCCGATGAGCGCCTCAGTCAGCCATTGAAGCCCGTACTCGGCCGCGCAGCACGTCTTGGCCCTCAACCACCCGGTGACTGTCAGCGTGCGCCCTGCGAGCCTCAGAGGCCCAAGAGAGGAACCTGAGATGGCTCCCTCGCGTACGTTGCGTCGGACCGGCGAACCGAACCCGTCGACAGACTCGACGAACAGCCCGGCAAACTCGACCGATTCGGGAACCAACGGGTCGTACCACGGAGCGTCGTCCGCTTCGACCGACACGTACTCGCCGTTCGGGCCGGACCCCTGATCGCAGAACAGCGGTTGCCCCGACTCGCACGCACAGTCAAGTTGCAACGATGTCGACGGTTGCCGTAGCCCCGGCACACCGTTGAGCGGATCGCCACGCATATAGGCGAACAGCCGGTTGTGATTCCAAATCTCCGTCTGCGAAAAGAAGCCGTACCCCTCATACATGGGTGGCACCCCCCGAGATCACGCGAAGAACCAAGACCCGCACCCGCTTGCCTTGTCCTGAGTTGTTCTCGTACATGCCTGTGCGGGTCCTATCGCCGGATGCGCCGCACCTCGGCCTGTTGACGAGCCTCGATCTCCCGAAGCGCCTGATCGAAAGTCACTCCGACAACCGTGATGTCTTGGTTCACGACCGTCCCAGCAACCTGACTGCCCCCCACAGTACCGCCCCCCACCTGTGACCCTGTGGCTCCGCGGTTTCCGTCGGCCTTCGCCAGCACGCCCGGAAGGTCCGCGGCCATCGCCAATTCCAACGCCCGGTTCGGATCGCTGAGCGGCAACACCAACTCGTCGCCCGCCTCCCCGAGCCGAGCGAACGTCTCGCCGGTGATGATTCCGCCACGTGCCAAACCGACGTGAACGTGGTCGTAGTGCATCGCGTCAGTCGTCGCGTCGCCCGTGAACGCCGCGGGGGTGTAGATGCGGGACACGGTTCCGGCCGCGGGGTCGAACGCCTTGTAGATCGCCATGAGGCCCGGCGTGTTCTCGCTGAACCCGCCCGGTTCCCCGAAGTCGACGGCCCGACCGGAAGCGTGTCGCGACAACTTGTTTGTTCCCGCGACGATCGAACCGGGCCGGAACGTCGATGAGACACGGAACGGCGTGCCGGTGGACAGCAGGTACCGGATGATCGCCGGGTAGTTGTTTTCCTGCCCGTTGACCGCGGCCAAGTTCGCCGCTTCCTGAGCGATAGCCATAGTGCCCGCTGGCGGACCGCCGGGGTAGGTGAACCCGACAGCATTAGCGCCGCCGGGGGACACGCCTTCGAGCGAAGCCAGCCAGTCGGTGTTGATCGCGAACAGGTCAGCGAAGGACGAGGCATCGCCGTCCGGGCTACCGCCCCCAGCGATCCAGTCGCGTGCCCCGTCGACCATCTTGTTCAACGCGCCTTCGAGCATCCTCGTGACGATGTTGTCCCCGAGATTGCCGAGCATCCCGTTGATGAGATCGCGAATCGGGTCGACGAGCCGATCGAAAGCGAACAGTGCTGCCCGCCGCGCCCCATCTTCCAAGATGCCCGGCACGTCCGGCCCGAAGTCCGGCCCAACCCCGGACCCGAACAGACCGCCACCCATCTGCGGGGGCATCGACTCCTCGGCCCGGACGAACGAAGCGATCTGACCCTCCCGGCTTCCGGGCACCGCGTCAGACTGGCGTTGCCCGATCACCCCTGCGGCGAACCGTTGGATCTGGCCCTCTTGCAGCATCGAGAAGTTTTCGTCACCGATCTGCGACATCGCCCGCCGCGGGATGACACCTTCACCGACCTGCATGTTGACCAACTGCTCGCCCGGCCCGCCCGCCTGAGCGAGCGTCGTCCTGCCGCGCACGGTGGACCCGATGACGCCGCCCTCATGCGCCTCGCTGATCGTCATTTCCGGCAGCCGCCACGACGACGGCAACCCGAGCGTGCTTGCCGCCGAGTTCACGGCACCAGCAAACGGATTCCAAACGTGTTCGCCCACCCAATTGAACGGCGTTGCGAACAGCCCCTTCAAGGCGTCGAGCGCCGTACCGATGAGGCCCGGAATCCCCTTGATGCCCTCCACGATCTTATTGACCATCCCGTCCTCACCGACGACAGCATCCTTGATGTCATCGAAGATGCCGGTGATGTTCGACTTCATCGTGTTGAACGCCTCTTGCGCGAACGACCACACCGTCGTACCGATCGACGCGACCGAGTTCGCGATCGACTGCGGCAGACCCGTCACAAAGTCGATGATGTCTTGGAACTTCTCTACGGCCCGGTCCTTGATCCACGTGAAGCCGCCCGACACCTGCTCCCACACGAACGTCCCGATGTTCACCAGCCCGCTGACAAACCTGCCGGGAAGTTCCGTAACGAAGTCGACGATGCCTTCCAGAACTTCCTTCGCCTTGTCGACGATGAACGAGAACCCCGACTTGATCCCCTCCCACACCGTCGACCCGAAGTCCCCCAACTTCTCGATAATCGTGCCACCAAGATTCGACCAGAAATCGACAAGGAACGACACGGCCGCAGGGAACGCTTCCTTGATGAAATCCCACGCAGCCTTCAACCCATCCCACACCGTCTCACCCAGTGTCGTGAGCGCGAGCAGGATGTTCGCTGGCAGATTCGTGAAGAAGTCGACGAGGAACGCTACGGCTTGCGGGAACGCTTCTTTGATGAAATCCCATGCGAGCGTCATCGCACCCCACACCAGTTCGCCAAGCAACGTCAGAGCGCCAACGATCCGGCCCGGCAACGCGATGAAGAAATCGAGGATGTCTCGGATGAACTGAGCGACCCCCACAAGTACCAACTCGAACAGGATGAAGAACCCGGCCAACACCGCTTCGACCAACCCGAGCAGAGCCTTCGGCACCTCGGTCACCAACGTCTTGAACCCATCGACGACACCCGGCACCGCCGTGTCCACCACCCAATCGGACACGTCATCCCACGCGTCTCCCAACACGTCGATGATCCCGTCAGCGATGTCGCCAGCGAACGACGCCGCAGCCCCGAACCCGTCAACGATCCCGTCCCAAATTGTGCTGACGATCTCCCCGAAGTTCGACACCAGCCCACCGAGCGCATCGACGATTCCGCCAAGAATCATCCCCGCCACTTCCGCGATCGCTCCGACCGCAAGCGGGAACCCTTCAACGACCGCCCCGACAATCATGCCCGCAACCTCGGCCATCGCACCCAAAGCGAGCGGGATGCCCTCCACGAGCAGACCGACGAACCCCCCGGCAAGGTCAGCGATCAACCCACCCGCAGCACCCAGTAGACCGCCGAGCGTGTCGAAGATCAGAGCAGGCAGGTCGAGCAGAGCGGACTTCACGAGTTCGGCAAGCCCGCCGAACGCCTGCATGAACCCGTCCTTGAACTTGTCGAAATCGAGCGTGAAGATGCCTTTCAGCATGTCCCACAGTCCGGCGAGAACATCGACCGCGGACCGAACGATGTCGCCCACTTCACCGAGCAGGTCGCGGAACGTCTCGAACGCGATCCGCAGCACGTCCCCGACGAACTCTGCGATCGGGCGGAGGATCTCGTCGAGAGCGGAGAACACCTTGGTCACGCCCTTGACCGCCAACTCGACCGCTTCGATCGCCACAATCGCTACGCCGCCCAACACGAAGGCGATGATCTTGCCGATGTCAGCGACGATCGTTCCCAACTCGCTGAGAGCAGGCAACACGTCGTCGCTGAACACCGTGCCGATCGTCTCCAACGTCGGCCCCACGTTGTCGGAGAACGCTTGGAAGATCGGCTCCAACTCGGTGAGCGAATCCCCGATGGTCGACAGGATCGTGCCAGCGGAATCCCCGACAACTCCGAACAAGTCCAGCAGGTTCGACAGGACCGGCACGTCGTCAGGCAACGCGTCGAGCGCGCCGCCCAACCCGTCGCTGATTGACGTACCGATGTCGTCGAGTAGCGCCGGGAGGTTCTCGAACAGTTGTTCCGAAAGGCCGTCGGAGATCGCGGTGCCTGTTGCCCCACCGGCTTCCGCCGCCCCGGACGTGTCACCAGAGAACAACGCCCCGAGAATGTCGATGCCGCCCGCGGCAGCCTCCAACGAAGTCTGCAAGATGTTCTTCCACGCGTCGACCAGCGGGCCGACAACCGGCACACCCTCCAACTTCGCTGCGACCGCACCGAGCAACCGAGAACCAAGATCGGTAGCCGACTCGACCCCTGCGACGAAAGCGTCCGCGAGTGGACCCGTGATGAACGCTCCCAATCCGGCCATCGCTGCGACAAACGCGTCAGCGAGAGGCCCGGAGATGAATGACCACAAGCCTTCGATCGCCGCTACGAACGCGTCCTTGACTGGCCCTGACAGGAAGGCCCCAAGCCCGGAGAGCGCCGACACAAACGCGTCGCGCAACGGCCCCTTGATGAAGTCGGCAAGCCCGGCCGCGGCACCAGCAACGATCGGTCCGAGCGTATCCACGAAGAACTCGGTGAACATCTCGACAAGCGGAGTCAGGTCTGTCTCGGCAAGATCGTCGATCAGATCACCGAACGCCGTCTTGGCCCCTTCCGTGTCGCCGGAGAGGAACAGCGAAACGATGTCGAACCCGCCAGCGAGAGCGGTGATAGCAGCGTTGATCGCCTCCCTGATCGCCTCCGTCAACGGCCCCACCACAGGTACGTTCGCTACCTCCTCAACAAACGAGTCCATCGCGTCGTTCGCCGCGTCTCGGAACGGCCCGTCGAGCAAATCCCCCAGTTCGATGAAAGCGTTGGGGATGTCCTGCGTGACAAGCGTGTCAATGTGCCCGAGCATCTGATCGAAGAACGTGCCCGCCAACTCGAAATCACCGGACAGTGCCG
>Ga0307380_10002915_pt1 | contig 24021 bp, 19 predicted proteins | sample UN3MG_FD_202239 | JGI IMG/M metagenome (GOLD analysis project Ga0307380, IMG submission 202239) | Soil microbial communities from Risofladan, Vaasa, Finland - UN-3 | ecosystem: Environmental > Terrestrial > Soil > Coastal area > Acid sulfate soil | place: Finland: Risofladan, Vaasa | collected... | reverse complement strand
TGGTTCGCTGAAGCGTCAGGCGCCCTGAACGAAAAACTGCCGCCCTTTGAGCTCTGCCTGCGCGATTATTTATACCGCCAGTTGCGCCGCAGCTTGAAGATCGATGACCTGCGCTTCTTTTTCCAGTTCCATCCCGCCCTGCAACGCATCGATCTCCACCATCTGCTCCCCCATCGCTGGTTGCAAAAACTGAAATCGGCCCGCTGGCCCAAACAGCTGCAGATCAAGGAAATGGAGATCCCGCTGGAATATGTCAAGGGCAAACCCTATCTGGAACTGGACCAGGGGCAATTTCACCGGATCGAAGCCGCTGAGATCCGCCTGCCCAGCGGTGAAGCGCCGGGGTTTCTCCTGCAGGGAGAGTCATTCCCCGACTGGGCCGCCGCGGCAAACCACTACAATGCCCGCTTGAAAGAAGAAATATTCGAACGCAAGTGGCGCCATGAGAAAAAAAGCGTCCAGGTCGGGGATATCCAGGACATCCCTTTTCCCCTCGCCTTCCAGGGCGGCAACGGCAAGGACAACAGCCGCTTTGAATTCTATTCGGCGCCGGCTTTCGAGGATGGCGAGGTTTTCCTGGTCCATTTCCCCGACCTCGAACAGGCCCAGGCCTATTATCGATCCATTGAAAAACAATGGGTTGAATGCCGGGCCCGCTTCAGAAAAACCGCCATGGAAAATATTTTCCGCGGCAAGGGCTGGAAGGTCAAACCATGACGGTGCCAGGCGGGCAAGTCAACGAAAAAGCGCTGGCCCGGCGCGTCAAGGATCATGTGCAGGGCAAAAACCACGATTTTTTCGCCGTGGTCCAGCCCGGTTTCGAAGAAACGGCCGGCCGGGAGCTGCGCGGGCTGGGTATTGGCGAAATCAAGTCCGGCGCGATCGGCGGCGTCGAATTCCATGGCAGGCTCGATGATGCCTTCCGGGTGAACCTGGGCGCCGGCACCGTGAGCCGCCTGCTGCTGCGCCTGCATCATTTCAAAGCGACCGGCTTCGGAGAGTTCCGTTCCAAAATAGAGGCGTTCCCCTGGGAGCTGCATATCATGGACAAGGACCGGGTCCGCTTCGCGATCAGCTCGGCACGATCGCGGCTGTGGCACGAGGGCAAGCTGGAAGAGGAGGCCGCGCAGGCGATCAGAGGCCGTCTGGACTTGTACGGCCGGCATGCCGATTTTTCCAAGACCCTGGAAAACGACGCGGCGCAATGCCAGCATGTCTTCATCCGCCTCGATGAGAACCGCTGCCAGGTAAGCCTGGACTCGAGCGGAGAACTTTTGTACCGGCGCGGCTACGGGAAGTTCGTGGAGCAGGCGCCGCTGCGAGAGACCCTGGCCTGCTGCATCCTGCGCGCGGCGGCCATTGAACATTATCAGGTTTTGTTGGATCCCTTTTGCGGTTCGGGCACTTTCTCCCTGGAAGCCGGTTTGATCTTTTCCGGGCGTCCCGTCAACTCAGGCCGCGTTTTCGCCTTTCAGAAATGGCCCGCTTTCCGTCCCGCCCATTACCAACATTTGCGAGAGCGGCTGGAAACGGAAATGAAAAGCCGCGTGCCGGCCGGCAGCAAACGAATTCTATGTTCCGACATTTCTGAAAAAGCCGTGGACACGACCCGGCGCAACCTGAAACTCGCCGGACTTGACCAGCTGGTCGAAATCGGCCAGGCCGATTTTTTTCAACTGCGCCCACCCGAGACTAACCCTGCTGGAGTTCTCCTGGTACTGAACCCGCCCTATGGCACCCGCCTGGGGCGGGAAACGGATATCGCCAGCATGTACCGCCGCATCGGCGACAAGATCCGCCGCGATTTTTCAGGCTGCGGCTATGCCATTATCGTTCCGGGCCTGGAGCTGGAAAAGGCGCTGGGCTTGCCACATGAAGAAAAGATACTTTTTCATAATGGCGGAATTCCAGTAGCGTTGCTGATCCATCACAGCAAAAAAATATCGCGGACAAATCCGGCCTCACCCCCGCACCCCTCTCCTAAAGGCGAGGGGGAATAAAAAATCGAACGCTCAAACTCACCCCCTACCCCCCTCTCTTGAGAATAGAGGGGGCGAAGCCATTTGTTCGGATTGAATTCAACTCACTTCTCCTTTAGGCACGCATTGCTATGCCGAGGTTTTACGAGGCATCCAGTAATGCCGCCCCGCAACGCGGGGGGAAGGGTTGGGGATGGGGCGAGAGGACAATGATTCAGAATTTAATTTCATAGCGACGCTATCTTATGCTATATTGAGATAAATGAACTTAAAACGATTACATATTATCAGCATGGCGCTGGTGCTTGCGTTGTCCTCATTCTCCTGCGCGCAGAAAAAAAAGATCTACGTGGCGCCGACGGTCCCGCCTGTCACGCCGCCTGCCCCGACAGTCACGCCGATTCCGGAACTGCCACAAGTGGTTTGGACGGTGGAGAACGCCCTTAAGCAAGCCGATTCCATTCCGGCATTGCGCGACGACGAAGCGGCGCAGTCGCTGCTCGACGCCGTCGACCTCAGCCTGGAAAAATTCGCCGGCATGGACGGCACCGCAGTGCTGCGTTTCGGCGCCGATGCCGTGCCGGTCTCGCGCTGCCTGGAGAGCCTGAAGGATTTCCGGGACAAGCTGGCCACGATGGGGTTGAGCGAGGAATTCTTTTCCTACCTCCGTGAGAACTTTGTGTTTTATGCCAGCGCCGCCCCGCCGGTCACTTTCACCGGCTACTACGAGCCGCTGCTGCACGGCTCGCTGCGCGAGTCGCCGCAGTACCCCTACCCCCTGTACGCCCCCCCCGGCGACCTGGTGTCCGTTGACCTGCAGCAATATTATTTCTACAAGGAACAACCCACCATCCCGCAGATCAAGGGCCGCGTGGACGAGAACAACCGGCTCGTCCCCTATTACAGCCGCGAAGAAATAGATTTCAAAAGCATGCTGGCCGGCCGCGGCCTGGAGATCGTCTGGGTCGACAGCCTGGTCGACATCTTTTTCTTGCATATCCAGGGCTCGGGCATCGTCCAACTCGAGGACGGCAGCCGCATCTTCGTGGGCTATGCCGATCAGAACGGCCTCCCCTTCCGCTCCATCGGCCTGTTCCTGCTCGAGAAACAGCTCATCGACCGCAGCCAGCTTTCCATGCAGGGAATGAAGACCTTTCTGAAAGAACACCCCGAAGCCATCCCCGCGGCCCTGAATTCAAATCCCAGCTACATTTTTTTCCAGGTCAACAAGCAGAGAGCCACCGGCACCTTCGGCACCCGCTTGACCCCCTGGCGCAGCATCGCCAGCGACCCGCGCCTCTTCCCGCTCGGCGCCCTGGCCTGGATTGAGTGCGAGAAGCCGCTCTTCGACTCCAAGCAGCGCATCAGCGGCTGGGAGAAGTTCGGCCGCTTCGTCCTCAACCAGGACACCGGCGGCGCCATCCGCGGCCCCGCCCGCGCCGACCTGTTCACCGGCCACGGCGAGCGCAGCGAACTCGTGGCCGGCAACATGAAGCAGAAGGGAGCGCTGTTCTTTCTGCTGAAAAAAGAATCAGCGAAAGAAAACGCCTCACCCCCCACCCCCCTCTCCTAAAGGCGAGGGGAGCAATCTCAAAAAACATCACAAGTGGTCGATTCGATCCCCCCCCTTCTCCTTTAGGGGAAGGGGATCGGGGATGGGGCAAAGACAATTGTGCTGAAAAATAAATAACCGCCGGAGCGACAAAATAGTTGACAAAACCTTATCGATAATGATATCGTAATACATATTTGATCGATGGAGGTTTTGATATGCAAACGGTAACCGTTTCACCCAAATATCAAGTCGTTATACCCAAAACAATCAGAAAAGCAATGAATCTTCGTCCAGGACAAAGAATGCAGGTAATTGAATATGAAGGACGCATCGAATTGATCCCGGAATGCGATATCAAGGAACTCCGCGGTTTTCTCAAGGGCATCAATACGGAATTCAAGCGGGAGGGAGACCGGGTATGAATATCGTAGATTCTTCCGGTTGGCTGGCGTACTTTGCGGACGAGCAGAATGCCAAGCATTTCCTGGCCCCCTTGAACGATGCGGCGGCGCTTGTCTTGCCAACGGTGATCATGTATGAGGTTTTCAAGGTGGTTCTTCGGGAATCCGGCGAGAATGATGCGTTGCAAGCGGCGATGGCCATGCAAAAGGGGAAAGTCGTCGAACTGACCGCCACTTTGGCGCTGGCTGCCGCCAAGTTGAGCCTGGCGCATAATTTGCCAATGGCTGAAGGTATTATTCTGGCAACGGCGCGGGAGTTCGATGCCATTCTCTGGACTCAGGATGCGGATTTTAAAAATATTAAAAACGTGAGGTATTTCCCCAAGAAATAGAATAATTTGTAGAATCGGGAGGGTTTAACCCCCTGAAGGGGGCACGAACCCTCCCCTACTTAAGAATTCTCCGAACAAGTCAAACGACATTCTTGTGCATGTATATATTTGAATTCTCAAAAATTTTTTATTGTTAGGCCACAAATCTTTACTGACATCGGTAAATATGTTAATCAGTTGAATAGTATAGGTAAGCGGAGATTAGGATTGAATACTCATGAGTAAGTCATTCGACCAAAGCAAGGATGAAATTGCCAGGTTGTGTCAGTATTTCGCCACAAACCGAAGCCTCAGGGGTCAGATCTCCAGGTTCCAGAAATCATCATCGACCATCATCCTAGCTTTCTTATTGGTGATTTAAAGATCTATCGGGAATAGGATCGGTAGTGACAGGTCGCGACCTGTCACTACTGACGAAAAACCATTCTCCAGGAAGGCATGGGTGCCAGGTCTTTCATTATTATATCAATAAAGATAAGACGCCGGTGTGCGAGGGCGCAGGTGTAAGGGCACAGCGTGCTGTGCCCTCTTATCCTGATGTAGGGGCGCGGTCATCGCGCCCATAATCCTCATTGCCACGAGGGGCGGGACAACCCCACCCCTACGCCAGATTTGATAAAATTGTTTTTTTATATGGGAAGACCTCTGTATCCGTTCTTTCCTTCATGGTCAGGAAAAGAAATCCAAGGAGCATTGGTAAAGGCGAGGGAGCTGGGAGCCGCTCGGGCCACGGATCCAAAGCCGGTGGGCCGAACTCCATGATTGACATTTCCCCGGGGACGGAATATAGTGACTTCTTTGATGAAAGAAGCATACATGAAGTGTCCCAGATGCGATTCCCTGAACAGCGAGCATGCCCTGTCGTGTCACCAGTGCGGTTGGTCTTTCGGTCTCACCATTCCCTTCGACAGCTCGACCATCCCCACCGCAGGCATGGCGGAATTCTCCCTGCGCCCCGGCGAGAGCTTCGGTAACCGCTACCATGTCATCGAGCAGATCGGCACCGGCGGCATGGGCAAAGTGTTCAAGGCGCTGGACAGGGAATTGAACATCCTGGTGGTGCTCAAGATCATCAAGCCCGAGTTGAGCAGCAATCCCGACATAGTGGAGCGCTTCAAGAGGGAGCTCCTCCTGGCCCGGGAGATCGTCCATGAGAACGTGATCCGCATCCACGACCTGGGCGAGATAAACGGCATCCGCTACATCTCCATGAACTACGCCGAGGGCCAGAACCTGCTGGAGCTGATCGATATGGCGGGCATGCTCTTGGTAAGCAAGGTGCTCGACATCACCGGCAAGATCTGTCGGGCGCTGGTGACCGCCCACGGTAAAAGCATCATCCACCGCGACCTGAAGCCGCAGAATGTCATAATTGGTAAAAATGGCGCCGTCACCGTCCTCGATTTCGGGATCGCCCGCTCCCTGATCCAAACCGGAACCACCCAGAAAGGCATGGTCATCGGCACACCGGAATGCATGTCCCCGGAGCAGATCCTGGGCGAAAACATCGATGCCGGCACCGATATCTATGCCCTTGGCGTGATGATGTTCCAGATGCTCACCGGAAAATTGCCGTTCCTGGCGGACAGCGCCTCGACGCTGCTTCTCAAGCACCTGCACGAGACCCCATGCCCTCCCTCAAGACTCAATCCCGCGGTCCCCCCGGCCCTGGACCGCATCATATTGAAATGCTTGGAAAAGAAGCCGGGCAAGCGCTATACCTCGGCGGCAAAGCTTCTGGAGAGCATCAACCGGCTGCTGAATAAAAAGGACCGGCGGGAAAACCTGAAGCGGCGGCTGCTCCCTCTTCATCGTGCCCTGCGGCTGCGGCCCCTGGTTTTCCTGGGCCGGCTGCTGGAACTGCTCATCCTGCTTTTCGTGCTGGGCACGCTGGCCGGCTGGTTCCTCGATGCCCGTTACGGCAGCAAGCTGCAGCCGCTCACCATGGAGTATCCCCTCTACTTCAAGACCCATTTTCCCATGGACAAGGACTACCTGCCTGATGACTGGCCGGCCAGACAGGGTAACGCCTGGGAAATATACCGGCAGGTCATGCATGCCCAGGCCGATTCGCTCTCCAGCTCGAAGCGGCACCTGCGCCGGGAGATGGAGAACCTCCATCGCACGGCCGTCACTCCGGCCAACCTGGAGACGGTAAAGGGGATGCTGGAGAATGCCGGGACCGCATGGGGCATGAACAAGGTCAGTCACGGTATCGCCTGCGATACGCTGGCATCAAGGCCCGGTGAATCCCTGTCGGCGGAATTCGTCGCCGCTTTCAGCCATTGGCAGGCCTTGAAAGCCAGGTTGGGATTCATGGCCGGCGACATTGCCGGCGGAATGGACCGGCTGCGCGAGCTCGGCTATTTTCTAGCCGACTGCGAGGCCGCCTCAGGCGGCTTGCCTGATTACGCCCTGGCGACGGGCCAGTTTCAAGTACTTTGCCGGGAGCTTGTCCCCCTCGTACTGGCCAGCGATATCGATCCGGCCCGGAAGCAATTGCAAAGGATCGAGCCCCTGCTGCTCCTCTTCCTGAAAAAAATGAGCGCCCAGAGGTTCTTCCAGATGGCCTACATGGACGATCTCCAGACGGTCCGGCAGGGAAGTTACGGCGAGAGCTGGTGGACAGGCCCGGAATACTTCTGGTTCGGCAGGTTTCGCTTTTTGAGCGAAAAGAGCACCCGCAACATGTCCGTCTGGCAAACCCTGGCCGGGGAGAGTAAAATCAGGGACAAGCTGCGTTCCTTCCCCAATCCGGCCAAGATGCGCGAGCTTCTGGCCTCCTGCCGCCATGATGACGGCAAGGACTGGCCCCGGGTGGGCTCATCCCTTTTTTACAGGTTCCAGGACTCTTTCCTCGCCGGCCGCACGCTGATCAAGCTGGTCCTGTTCATGGAACGCCTGCAGCGCTTTGCCATGAATACCGGAGAATCGACCGCCCTGCCCGATTCCGACCTGGGAGTGAACGACCTGACCGGAAAGCCCTGGGAGATCACCAGTGAGGCGGAGAAGACCGTCGTGCGCCTGACCGACCGGATAGCATTCGAGATCAAGCCTATGAATTATGCTCTGGACCAGACCGCTTTGTTCACCGAATGGGACAGGATCGCCGCCGCCCTCGGCGCTGCGGGCGATCCCCTGGGGGAGAAATGGGGACGGTCTTTGTAATTTTGTAAATTATCGATTATACTGATTTCATGGGGGAAATGGGGTCGGTGCTTGACTTTGTGACTCTAGCATTTTTGGAGCTCTAAGGGGCAGTTCTCCAAGTTCCAGAAATCATCATCGGCCTCTTTCTAGCTTCTCTATCGATGATTTACAGGCATTGGTACCAGGTTTCTCATTATATATTAATAAGATGGGAAACCGATGTGCGAGAGCTCAGATGTAGGGGCACAGCGTGCTGTGCCCTCTTATCATGATGTAGGGGCGCGGTCATCGCGCCCATAATCGTCATTACCACGAGGGGCGGGATAACCCCGCCCCTACACCAGAATATGTCTTTCGCCAATCATCATAAGAGAACCCTAGGGGTCGAGGAATCTTACCGGGGAATCTTACTCGCTGTTTGACTTCTTTGTCAGCAGCGCATCACGGGCTGGGAGAAGTTCGGCCGCTTCGTCCTCAACCAGGACACCGGCGGCGCCATCCGCGGCGCCGATCGCGTCGACCTCTTCACCGGCCACGGCGAGTTCAGCGAACTCGTCGCCGGCAACATGAAGCAGAAGGGAGCGCTGTTCTTTTTGCTGAAAAGGGAACCCGTAAACTGAGATAATCAGTCAGAGGGGAAACGATACTGGAAGTACTCCAGTGGCTTTAATGAAGAAGTCAAAAAGTCAAGCACCATGCAGGATAAAATTCAACGGTGGCGGAGCATTTCAATTTAGAGTAAATCATACATTTCACGGCTTTTTTCATCCAGGTTTTATAAAACTGAACCTTCCATGCTTAAAAAAATCTTTTATTGTTATTTTTTCACAATTAATTCACAATTCCTATTGACATTTCAAAAAAAGTTCTTCATCCTTAGTTAAAATATTTGGAATAAGGTTAAAAAATGGAAACAAAAGAAAAGAAATTATTCGGATTATCAAGTTGGGTATTAGCGTTACTAACAGCATTCTTATCCCTTACTTTCTTATTCTTCTTTGTTGATTTATTAGGTTCAATCCTCAAAATTGACAAAGATATTAGCGAAATATTTGCATATATCTTATCCGGTATCATAATTGCAGCCGCCTGCTATTTTATATGCAGACATAATCCTAAAAGTGTTTGGTATGTGCCGATAATTGCTAATATTCCAGGCATTATTTCAGCAATCGTTGAACCGATTTTCTGGATAACCTATCTCTGGATATTAATATGCGGCGGATGGGTATTATCAGTAATTGCTGCGATCATAGGTGCAAAACTCGGACAAGGTTCTAGTCTAAAACCTAAAATGAACTGATTGATGAATAGGGGCTTGAAATGACAGTTTTTGTTTAAAGAGATTGCGAGTTTCAGCCCCAAAGCCAAGAAAGCCTCAGGGGTCAGATCTCCAGGTTCCAGAAATCATAATCTACCCTCTTCCCAGCTTTCCTATTGGTGATTTAAAGATCTATCGGGAATAGGTTTGGTAGGGACAGGTCGCGACCTGTCACTACTGACAAAAAACCAGTCTCCAGGAAGGCATTGGTGCCAGGTCTTTCATTATTACATTTAACTTTTTTAATTATTTTCTGTAATCACGCTTGACGTTATTCACGTCATGCGTTATTATAGAACAGCATGATCAGATCATTCAAATGTGCATTCACGGAAGCGCTCTCAAAAGGCGATCGCGTCAAGCAATTTGTGAACATTGCCAAAGTTGCGCGGCGTAAGCTTCGACAGCTTGAGATCGCCGGCCGACTGGATGATCTGAGGGTGCCACCCGGCAATCACCTTGAAGCACTCAAGGGTGATCGCTCCGGTCAATACAGCATTCGTATCAACGAACAATGGCGTGTCTGCTTTCGTTGGACGGATGGGGGTGCAGAAAATGTGGAAATCGTTGATTACCACTAAGGAGAGTTTATTATGAGCAAGCTCGGACCTATTACTCCTGGTGAGATCCTCCTGGAAGAGTTTCTAAAACCCATGGCTCTTAGCCAGTACCGTCTGGCCAAGGAAATTGGCGTTCCCGCCCAGCGGATCAGTGAGATTGTCGCAGGGAAGCGTTCGATCACGGCTGATACCGATTTACGGTTATGCCGGTTCTTTGGTCTGTCCAACGGCTATTGGCTGCGCGCTCAAGCTGCCCACGATACGGAAGTTGCAGAGCGCACTCTCAGCTCATCGCTAAAGAAGATCAAACCTTGGTCCACAACTGCCGCCCAACTGGATGCATCAGCCAATGCCCGTACTTCGCACGGTTGAGCTTCCCCGTTATGTTTAATCAGGAATAGTAACAACCATTGAAAGTGATCAAAAGGTATTGGTACCAGGTCTTACATTATTACATGAATAAGGATAAAGATGAGATGCCGCAGTGTTGGGGATGGTCCGAATGTAGGGGCACAGCGTGCTGTGCCCTCTTATCCTGATGCAGGGGCGCGGTCATCGCGCCCAATTTCGCATCTTGAATCATTGATTATAAGAGGGGCGGGATAACCCCGCCCCTACGCCAGAATATGTCTTTCGCCAATAAAAATAAGAAGCTATCGGGGTCCAGACTCCAGCTTCCGGAAATCATCATTGGGAATTTTATTCGGTGGTTGACTTCTTGATTTTATCAGCGCAATCACAAATCAACACCCAGGGAGTATTGTATTTCAGTGATCACGCCCTTGTTTACCTTGAATATAAACCCTTTTTTCTTTTTAAAGAAAGTCCCTCGGACAAAGATCCATTCATTTCCTTTCTGAATTATCGCCTTTGCATTTTGATCTGACAAAGAGCTGATCTTATAAATACTATCCAGAGCCTCCTGAAGGGATTCAGCATCTTTTTGGGAATACAACCTGAAATCATTTTTTATAATACTTTTCAGATTGGGCATCGGTTTACTGGTTTCTGTTCCTTCCGGTTCCACAAAGGTAGCACCGATCTGAGCCAGTATGAATTTACCCATGCCGAACCTGGAACCATCGGCGCCTTCCCTGAATAAATCAACGAGGTAAACGGTAGCGGCAAACACTTTCCTCGCCCCGGATGACTCCACCCGGGTCGCGTCAACTCCGATCATTCCGGCAATCGCCTTCTGAATCGTTGCTTTTTCTTTTTCACTGATATTTCCAGCGTATACAGCTCCGGATAGCAATAGCATTGAAATCAATGCGGCCGATAAAATTTTCTTCATTGCTTACCTCCTGATCCAGTTTGCCTGTTAATTTAAAACCCAGCAAAACACGAACACCACAAAAAAAACCATTTTCCCCATGTTTACATTTTGAGGATAATTATTTGCAATGTCAATATTGGGTCAAGTCTCCAGGTTCCAGAAATCATCATCGACCCTCACCTCGGTTTCCATATCGGTGATTCAAAGATCTATCGGGAACGCCCCAACACCCGATGTGTAATGACCGCCGGCAGCGGAAAGGCCGGCGAGCCAGCCCGATGACCACGCCCACTGCAGGTTGAAGCCGCCGCAGTCGCCGTCGACGTCGAGGATCTCGCCGCAAAAATAGAGGCCGGGAACCAGGCGCGATTCCAGGGTGGCGGGATCCACTTCATCCAGGGCAATGCCACCGGCCGTGACCTGGGCCTGCGGCCAGGGCTGGGTGCCCACGACCGGGAATGACCAGCTTTTCAGCAGGGCGGCGAGCCGCTGCCGCGCCTGGGCAGGCAGAGCAATGCAAGCGATAGACGAGTCGGGTACGCCGGCTTGGGCCAGCACCACGGGGATCAGGCGCTTGTTCAGCAGCCCCACCAGCCCCATGGCCAGCGATTTGTGCCCCTGGAGGCGGAAGCGGTTGGCCAGGGCGGCGTCCAACTCATCCAGGCTCGATTGCGGGAACAGGTCCAGCACGATGCGCGGCGCCTTTTTTTTTCGCAGGGCAACGGCGGCTGTCCGGCTCAACTGCAGAACCGGCGGCCCGGACACGCCGTTGTCGCTAAAAAGGATCTCCCCTGCCTCCTGGCGCAGGACATCATCACCGCAGCGGACCTCGGCCCGGCCAACGAATTTCACCCCCTTCAGCCGCCGCAGGAAATCGGCGCCCAGGCGCAGGGCCACGATCGCCGCCAGCGGTTCGATCAAACGGTGCCCCAGCTCATGCGCCAGGCGCAAGCCCGAACCGTCGCTGCCAAACTGCGGGCCGGCACGGCCGCCGCCGGCCAGGATGACAAGGCCGGCACCCAGCTCTTTCCCGTCGGCCAGGGACAAAACAAAGCCCGCCGAACGCGGAGATATCCTTATGACTTCGCATCCCGTGCGCACCTCGACATGCAGCCGTTCCAACTCCCAGCGCAGGACGTCGAGGACCGCCGAAGCCTGGTCGGACTGCGGGTAAATTTTCCCTTGGTCTTCGGTCTTGCAGGCGATGCCGAGTTTTTCAAAAAAATCAATTGTCTTTTCAACCGGAAAGCGAGCCAGTATTTCAGCGATAAAAGCGGGATCACCGCCGTGGAACCTCGACGCTGAGCAATCGGCGTTGCTGAGATTGCAGCGGCCGTTGCCGGTGGCGAGCAGCTTCTTGCCGACGCGGTCCAGGCGCTCCAGCAGAACGACTGCGGCACCGCAGCGGGCGGCGTTGATGGCGGCCATCAGCCCCGAACTGCCGCCGCCGATCACGGTCACCTGTTTTTTTTCAGCCATGTCGCTTTGTTTCAGCTGTCCCTGAAGAAATGGTTGATTACCCGCGTTCCCGGCCGCAAGGCATGCGCCTGAATCAGGCTGGCGGTGATGAAGGCCTTGGCCTTGGCCACGGCGCCGCGCAAGTCCGAACCGCGGGCGAGGTAAGCGGCGATGGCCGCCGAAAAAGTGCAGCCGGAACCGTGACTGTTGACCCCGCTGACAAAATCGCCGCGGTACGTCCGCATACCCAGTCCATCCACCAGCAGGTCATCGGCCGCATCCGCCAGATGGCCTCCCTTCATCAGGAACGGCACGCCGAAACGCTTGAAAAGCATTTCACCGGCCTGGCGCAGCTCATCCAGGGAGTAAAGCTTCCTGCCGCATAAAAACTCGGCTTCGGGCAGGTTGGGGGTGACCAGTGCGGCCAGGGGGAACAGTTGATCGCTCAGGACTCGTGTGGCCCGGGGTTTGATAAGCCGGCTGCCCGAAGTGGCGGCGAAAACCGGATCGACCACCAGGGGGATGCGCGGATAAGAGCTCAGAACATCGGCCGTGATCTCGATGATCTCCCCGCTGAAGAGCATCCCCGTCTTGACGGCTTTGACCGGAAACCCTTCCAGGACCGCCTGCAATTGCGCCGCCACGACTGCGGGTTTTACTGCCTGGATGGCATGTACACCCTCAAGGTTCTGGGCGGTGATGGCGGTGATGACGCTGGCGGCGTACACCCCGCAGGCGGAAAAGGTCTTGATATCGGCCTGGATACCCGCTCCACCGCCGGAATCCGATCCGGCGACGGTCAGGGCAACGATATTTTTTTTCATCAGGAAAACACGCATCCGGCCAAAAATCGCCGGCGGCGTTCAACTATTTGTTGACCTGGAAAGTTTTGTCGCCTTTTTCAAAAAAGGCTACGATCTGATTGGCGGCGGCCAGCCCGGCGTTGACGTTGGCTTCCTCGGTCTGCGCCCCCATTTTTTTGGCCGTGAAAACATGGCGCCCGGCGAATTTTTCCGCGATCTCGGCGGCGCAGGCTGGCGCCACGTCGGCGCCGTACTTGAAATCGGGGCGTTCGGCGAACATCTTCAACAATGACGGCTCGTCGATCACTTCGGCCCGGGCCGTGTTGATCAGGACCGCCCCTTTTTTCATCTGGCCGAGCAGGGCGAAATTGACGGAATTGACCGTCTCCTTGGTCTTGGGAATGTGGATCGAGATGTAATCGCAGGTTTGATACAATTCTTCCAGGGAGGCGACCGGGATCACGCCGTCCTTTTGCATGGCTGCGGCCGCAATGTAAGGATCGAAGGCGTAGACCTCCATGCCGAATCCCTTGGCGATGGGGCTGACGCAGCGGCCCACGGCGCCATAGGCCTGCAGGCCGATCTTCTTGCCGCGCAGTTCACTCCCCGATTTGCCCGAAAAAGCGCCGCGCGCCAGAAAGAGCATCAGGGCGAACACCAGTTCGGCTACGGCGTTGGAGTTCTGCCCGGGCGTGTTCATGGCCACGATGTTGCGGGCCGTGGCCGCGTTCAGGTCGATATTGTCGTAGCCGGCGCCGGCGCGGACCACGATGCGCAGGTTCCTGGCGGCGTTGAGCACCGCCTCGTCGACGATGTCGCTGCGGATGATCATGCCTTCCGCATCGGCAACGGCTTTAAGCAGGTCTTCCTTGGCCTTATACGATTCCAGCGAGATCATTTCATAACCCGCATTTTTGAAGGTCTCGCTTATCCCGGTCACGGCACTCTTGGCGAAAGGTTTTTCGGTCGCCAGCAGAATTTTTTTTCCCATATCCATCCTCCTTGGAGATTGATTCCGATGAAATTCTAAAGAGTTCAGCGCGCGTTGTCAATGAAAGCGGAATGTTTTTTTGCGCGCCGCCAGGCTACTTGCCCAGGACGATCTCCCGCGCCTGCTCGGTGATGGAGCGGAAATCGATCTTGCCGCTGCCTTGTTTGGGCATTTCAGCAATGACCACGAAACGGCTGGGCAGGGCGATCTTGGGCAACTGTTCGGCCATTTCCTTCAGGATGGCTTTTTCATCCACCTGCTGGGTGACCGCGGCCACGATCCTGGCCCCGCGCAGGGGATCGGGGATCTCGACCACGCAGCAATCCACGTCGGGCGGTAGCAACTTCTCCAGAACGTCCTCGACCTTGACCAGCGACACCATTTCGCCGCCGATCTTCAGGAAGCGCTTCAAGCGGCCAACGTGCCACAGGTAGCCGTCTTCATCCATGAAGCCCATGTCCCCGGTATCGTACCAGCCGTGGCGGATGCTCATCGAGGTCTGTTCGAAATCATCGAAATAGCCTTTCATCACATTGTCGCCCTTGACCAGGATCTTGCCGATCTCCCCGGTGGCGCAGGGATCGCCGGTCTCGTAATGTTCGATCCTGACCTGTACGCCGTCGAGGGGCCGGCCGGTGCTGCCGGGGCGGTTATAGGCCAGAGTGTTGACCGTGATGCCCGGGCTGGTCTCCGTAGTGCCATAGGCTTCGAGGAGCGTTTTGCCGTGCTTCTTTAAAAAGCCGACACGCAGGGCCTCCGGGCATTTGTCGGCGCCGCTGAGCATGATGCGGACGCTTTCGAAATCACCGGGCTTGGAATTTCGCAGGTAGCCCCAGAAAAAAGTCGGCGTGCCGGCCATGATCGTCACTTTTTCCTCACGCACGATGTCGCTGATGGCCTTAAAATCGAGCGGGTTGGCGTAAGTGACCAGTGTCATCCCCTCAATCAACGGCACCCAGAGGTTGGCTGTCTGCCCGAAAACATGGAAATACGGCAAGTTGGCCAGGAAAATATCGTCGCTGGTAAAATCATAGGCTTTTTTCAGGCTTTCATAGTTGGCGCTGATGTTGCGATGCGTCAACTGCACGCCCTTGGGATCTTTTTCGCTGCCGCTGGTGAACAGGATGAGCAGCGTATCGTTCTCATCGCCACCGTGGATCGCTTTCAGCAGCCGCTCCACGCCAAGGCCCGCTTTCAAGGCGGCCTTGACCTTGTCGAAAACCGAGACCGCTTTCATGATATCCTCGAGATAGATCATGCCGTCGACATGCGGGCAATTGATCTTCTGGCAGAGGGCCCTTGAGGTGATGATGGTCTTGAAAGCGCATTTTTTCTGGGCGTATTCGCAGTTGGCCGCCGCCCCGGTGGAATAGTTGATCATCACCGGCACGCGGCCGCCCATCAGCGCCGCCAGGATGGCCAGCACCGATCCGGCCGAATTGGGCATCATGATACCCAAAAAACCGGGCTCGTATTTTTCAAACTTCCTGATCAGCAGCAGCGAGCCTATGAGCAGGCGTTTGTAGCTGATGCGCCGGTCAAGGGTGCGGTCGATGACAGCCAGTTTTTTCTCATTTTTTTTGGCGATGCGGACAAATTGTTGATGCAAGATCATTTTTTACTCCAAGTCCAAGTGCGGGCAATTGGACGGATGAATTGTTGTTATTTAACAGTTAACTTTAAATACAATAAAATCTTTTGTCAAGTTTGAAAATGCAGGAAAATTAAGGCAATCCATAAAACACATCAAATAGGTTCAAGCGCCGCAACATGCAAACATAATCATATTACAACTGCTGAACGAAGCCGAGTCCTACGCCGTTGCAGTCGCGGGCCTGCAGCAATTTCACACCGTTCTTCATGACGATGGGTCCGGAGAGGATCTCGACCTTATGCTCCTTGAGATGGGCCACCGTCTTTTCCATGTTATCCACGTAAAATCCCAACGAAATTCCTGAACCGGAAAAGGGAGGCGTCTTGTCGTCGTGGATGAACTCCACCTGCAGGTGGCTGCCGTCCATGAAGGCGATCTCCATGCCCGGACGCGGGGAAAAGCGGCGGCTGACCTGCATGCCCAGCACCCGGCGGTAAAAATCGACCGACTGCTCCATGTCACGGGTTTGTATGGTAATGAAGTTTATTATCATTTTGCCTCCCAAATTGACAGTCTTATGAACTCCCAGGCCAACGATACGCCCATGAGGAAAACTTTGCAAGCCCCATTCTAATTTGTCTTGCGCAAATCATTGACTGCAAGCAAGCTTTGGTATTATCCTTGCTCATAAGGAGAAACTGCAGATGCGTGTGAAGCATATCTTGGAATTCAAGCACGTAGTGGAACGTTCGCGGTTTTTTGCGGTGCTTTTCCCGGCCGCCGGCGAAACAGAGGTGCTGAAAATGGTGCGCCTGAAAAAGGGAGAATACCGCAAGGCCAATCACCACTGCTGGGCCCTGCGCGGCGTGGATGAAAAGGGAAACCGAATCGAAAAATCGCGCGACGACGGCGAAGTGGGCCATCCGGGCCGGGTGCTGCTGGAACTGCTGCGCCGGGAGGAGATGGAAGGCGGGCTGTTGGTGTCACGGGTTTTCGGCGGCGTCAAGCTCGGAGTCGGCGGCGTATCCAGGGCTTTCAGGGAAGCCGGCGCAGGAGCAATCGAAGAGTATAATAAAATATTGTAGGGGTGGGTTTAAAACCCGCCCGTACATAAAATTCGAACAAATCCCAAGCATTAAATTACAAATAAATTCCAAGATCCAAATTCCAATGACCAAAAAAGGGGCTAGGGTAAGAATAAACGAGAAATCATAATCGTTCTCCTCAAACTCACCCCCTCCCCCCCTCTCTTATAAATAGAGGGGGAATCTTATCCTATGCTCCCCTTCTCATCGTGAGGAGAAGGAGCGCATCGCCATGCCGAGGCTTTGCGAGGCATCTGGCGATGCCATCCCGCAAAGCGGGGGGCCGGGGGATGAGTTGATTGTCCAACCAATCGTTGTTCATCTCCGTTTTGGTCATTTGGTCATTGGTGCTTATTTGTGATTTGGTGCTTGTGATTTGGAATGTAAAAAGGGCGACCCACCGGGTCGCCCCTACTCTGCCTTGTGCCTTGATTGACTATGGCCGCCGTTTGACCTAAAATAAACATAGGGGCCCAAATGAATCGCGCGAAATTTTATTTCCTTTTGCTTCTTCCGGTTATGCTCATGGCCGCTGATGATATCCGTCCCTTTCTGAATACCGGGCCCTGGTACCCGGCAGATCCGGTTCAGCTCAATCAGATGCTGGAGGGTTTTTTCAAGGAACTCCCGCAAGCGCAAGAAGCAGCGGTGATACGGGGCATCATCGCCCCCCATGCCGGCTTCGAATACTCGGGGCGCTGTGCCGCCCGCGCCTATCGTTGGCTGTCGCCGCAGCAAGGCATCCGCCGCGTCATCCTGCTTGGAGCTTCTCATCGTTCCGGTTTTTACGGAGCCTGCGTGGCCGATTACGCGGCCTACGCCACCCCGCTCGGACAGGTTCCGGTGGACACGAAGATCTGCCGGGCTTTGGCCGCAAAAAGGCTTTTTAGAAGTGACCGTGACATCATGCGCTTTGAGCACTCTCTGGAAAACCAGCTGCCTTTCCTGCAAAAAGTGCTTGCCGGCAGCGAGTACAGGATCGTTCCCATCATATTCGGCGCCCTGGGAAAAAAGGATTTTTCGGCCATGGCCGCAGCCATCACCCCCTTCATCGATGCCAAAACCCTGGTGGTGGCCAGCAGCGACCTGACCCATTACGGCGAGAACTTCTCCTATACTCCCTTCCGCAGCGACCTGGCAGAAAATCTGACCCGCCTCGACAGGGGCTTCATCGAGCCGATCCTGCGGCTCGATTTCGACCGCTGCTTCGACTACCATGAAAAAACAGGCATCACCGCCTGCGGCTTCGTTGCCATCGGGGTCATGATCCGCCTGTTCGAAAAAAAGAATTTTCGCTCCTCTCTGGCTGATTACTCAAAATCGGGGGATCGGAACGGCGATTATTCGACCAGCGTCAGCTACGCTTCTCTGGTCTTCAGCGCGGCAGACCATGCCGCCAAGGATCCGATCGGCCTGAGCCGGGCGGAACAAAAGCTGCTGCTCGAACTTGCCCGTGCCACTCTGCAGTCCTGCCTGAAAAATAACCGGGTCCCGCTGCAAAAAGATAATCAATTCTCAGCCTTGCCCAATCTCAGGAAAAACCTGGGAGTATTCGTCACCTTGAGGAAAAATGGCGCACTGCGCGGCTGCATCGGCAGCATCATCGGCGTGGAACCCCTGTACCGTGGCGTAGAGGCCAACGCCGTCCACGCCGCCATCGACGACCCGCGCTTCCCGCCGCTCAAGGAAAAGGAACTGGCGAGCGTGGAAATCGAGATCTCGGTCATGACCCCGCTGCGCCTGGTTCAGGATTACCGGTCCATCCGCCTGGGGACCGACGGCGTGGTCATCCGTGACGGGCGCGCCCAGGCCGTTTTTTTGCCGCAGGTGGCCACTGAGACCGGTTGGACGCTTGAGCAGTTCCTGGCCAACCTCTGCTTGAAAGCCGGCCTGAATCGCGACGCCTACCGCCGTTCGCGGAACATGCAATTTCATGTTTTTCAGGCCCAGGTCTTCAGTGAAAAAGATCCGCAAAAATGAAAATTTCCCGGCGCCGCTTTGCCAAAACCCTGCTGCTTTCCGGAACCGCCCTGGCCGCCGCTCCCCGTTTCCCCGGACTGCTGCCCGGAGCGGAAGCGGAAAGGAGCATTGTGGTCCAGGCCGTGTCGCAGCGTCTGCGGCGCCAGGACCATGACATCCCCCGCGCCGCTGCCCGCGAGTTCCTGGACCGTTCCCTGCAGGCCATCACCGGCAAAGCCGACCCGGCCGCCGCCTGGGGAACGCTGTTCGCCCGGCATGAGACCGTGGGCATCAAACTCAGCTGTCTCCCCGGCCGCATGCTGTCGTCCAGTCCGGGGCTGGTAGCGGCGATCGTCTCTGGCCTGGAGGCCGCGGGCGTGAACAGCAAGAACATCATCATCTGGGAGCGCAGCAGCCGCGAACTGGAAAAGGCCGGATATGAAATTTCGCGCACGGGTCAGAAAACCATTGGCAGCGACGAGCTCCCCGGCCGGGGCTACGGCAGCCGCATCGCTGTGGCCGGCAGCGTGGGCACGGTCTTCAGCGGCATCATGGAGAGCATCGATGCCCTGATCAGCGTGCCGGTGCTCAAGGACCACGACCTGGCGGGCGTGTCCATCTCCATGAAAAACATGTACGGGGCCATCTTCAACCCCAACAAGTTCCATGCCAACCGCTGCGACCCCTACGTGGCCGACCTGTGCAGCCACCCGCTGGTGCGGGGGAAACTGCGCCTCGCGGTCTGCGACGCCTCGCGGGTCCAGTTCCACAACGGGCCGGCGTTTTTTCCAAAATATTCAAGGGAGTTCGGCGGGCTGCTGGTCAGCCGCGATCCCGTTGCCCTCGATTTCTGCGGCTGGGGAATTATCGATGCGCTGCGCCGGGAAGCGGGACTGCCGTCACTCGCCGCAGCGGGAAGGGAACCATCCTATATCCGCAGCGCCGCCGGCCTGGGCCTGGGACGTGACCAAGAATCCCGCATCCAAAGGATCATCCTATGAAAACAAAGAAAATCTCCCTTGCCGCCCCACACAGCCGCCGCGCCTTCATCCGCAACGCCGGACGCGCCGCCCTGGCCGCACCGCTGTTGTTCAGCCCGGAAGCCAGTCCGGGAGCGGCCGTGCCCGCGCCGCAGGCGCGCGAGGCCGCGTATTACGACAAACTGTCCGATAAAAAAGTCGTCTGCCGGCTCTGCCCCCACCAATGCCAAGTGGCCGACCTGGAACGGGGCAGCTGCGGCGTGCGCGAAAACCGCGGCGGCACGTATTACACCCTGGTCTACGGCCAGCCCTGCGCCGTCCATGTCGACCCCATCGAAAAAAAGCCGCTTTTCCATTATCACCCCGGCAGCCAGGCCTATTCTCTGGGCACGGCCGGTTGCAACTTCAATTGCCGCTTCTGCCAGAACTGGGAGATCTCCCAGCGCCGGCCCGAGCAGGTGCAGTCGGTAAAGCTGCCGCCGGCAGAAGTCGTCCGCCAGGCCCGCGGCCGCAATTGTCCGCTCATCGCCCACACCTACAGCGAACCGGTGATCTTTTATGAATACATGCGCGACTGCGCCGCCCTGGGCAAGGAAAAAGGCATCCCCAACGTCATGATCAGCAACGGCTACATCCAGAAAAAACCGCTGCGCGAGCTGTGCCGCCTGCTGGGAGCGGTCAAGATCGACCTCAAGGCTTTCACGGAAAAATTCTACCGCGAACAGTGCGGCGGAACCCTGAAGCCGGTTTTGGACACCCTGCTGACCCTGCGCGAGGAAAAGATCTGGTTCGAGATCGTGGTGCTGCTTATTCCGGGTCTCAACGACAGCCGGGAGGAGATCGAGAAAATGTGCCGCTGGCTGGCCCGGGAATTGGGCGACAGCGTTCCCCTCCATTTTTCACGTTTCGCCCCCACCTTCATGCTGAAGAACATCCCGCCCACACCGCCGGCCACTCTGCAGCAAGCGCGCCGCATCGCCCTGGCCGCCGGCATCAAATTCTGTTATATCGGCAACCTGATTTCGGATGCCGAGCACACCTATTGCCCGTCCTGCGGCAAGCTGCTCCTGCGCCGCCTGATGTTCAGCGTCAGCAACGAGGGCATGCAGGACAACCGCTGCCGCTCGTGCCGGACCGTCATCCCTGGAGTTTTCGCTTGAACGACCGGACCGGGCCGGGACTTTTTTTATCGCCTTGTTTGTTATATAATAAACGCTAAAACAGCTGGCAAAACTTCGCCGGAAAGAATTCCCAGGGGAAAAATCAATGGCTGAAAAACTATTGGTCCGCGACCTGACCCTCAGAGACGGGCAACAGTCCCAGTTCGCCACGCGCATGAACCAGGACCAGGTCGACCGCCTGCTCCCCCTTTACCGGACAGCCGGCTTCTACGCCATGGAGGTCTGGGGCGGCGCCGTACCCGACTCGGTCATGCGCTATCTTGACGAAAATCCCTGGGTGCGCCTGGAAAAGATCAAGAGCGCCATCGGATCAAGTTCCAAACTCACCGCTCTGTCGCGCGGCCGCAACCTGTTTGGCTACAACCCCTATCCCGACGAGGTAATCGAGGGCTTCTGCCGCAACGCCATCCAATCCGGCATCTCGATCATGCGCATCTTTGACGCCCTGAACGACATCGACAACATGAAATCGACCATCCGCTACATCAAGCAGAACCAGGGCAGCGCCGATTGCGCCGTCTGCTACACCGTGGACCCGAAATTCACCTGGTTCGACAAAATCAAGGCTCTTTTGGCGGGCAAGCCGGTTCCGGGCAGAATTTTCACAGTCGACTATTTCGTGACCAAGGCCGAGCAGCTTGCCGGCCTGGGCGCCGACATGATCACCATCAAGGACATGGCCGGGCTCATCGATCCGGCCACCGCCGGCAAACTAATCCGCGCCCTGAAAAAAAACGTGGACATCCCCGTCAATCTCCATACCCACTGTACGCCGGGTTTCGGCCTGGCCTCCATACTTATGGCCATGCTCAACGGCGTGGATATAGTCGACACCGTAATCTTGAATTTCTCGGGCGGACCGGCCGCGCCGGCATTTGAGCTGGTCCAGATCTTCGCCGACAAGCTCGGACTCGAAACCGGGGTCGACCGCCGCTCCGTGGCCGCCATCAACAAGACCCTTCTGGGCATTCGCGCTGAATTGGCCCAGTTCGACCAGTACAAGATGTTTCCCCGCCCCTTTGATCTTGCGGCCGACAAGCTGCCCGCCGAGATCGACCTGCTTTTTGACCGGGCCATCGCCGCCGCCCGGGCCGAACGCATCGCCGAGCTCCTGCAGAACACGCAATCAATCGAAAAATATTTCAATTTCCCCGCCCCTGACGACATCGTCCGCGTCGCCCAGATCCCCGGCGGCATGTACACCAACATGATGGCCCAGCTGCAGCAGGCCAAGCTGGAGCACCTGCTGGGCAAGGTGCTGCAGACCGTGCCGCGGGTGCGCCTGGATGCCGGCTGCCCGCCATTGGTCACGCCGACCAGCCAGATCGTAGGCGTGCAGGCCGTCAATTGCGTCATCGACAAGGCCAACGGCAAGCCCTTTTACACCTCCAAGTCCACCCAGTTCGTAAACCTGGTCAAGGGCTCCTACGGCAAAACCCCGGTGCAGATCGACCCGGCTTTTCGGGAGAAGATCGCCGGCACACGCGAGGAAACGCCCTATGATACCAGCAAGTACCGCAAGCAGGACAACCCTGTCCTGGCGGAACTGGGTGGCGTGCACTTGGCCAAGGGAGAAAAGGAGGAGCTGCTTCTGGAGCTTTTCCCCACCGTGGTCGCTACCTTTTTAAAAAAACTGCGCGAAAAGGAATTCAAGGAAAATCTGGCGAAAAATCCCCAGGCCCCGGAAAAGGACGCCGACGACGAGAAGTGGGAAAGTTTGTCGGAGTATGCTTAAGGAGCTCGGCGTAGGGTTGAAGGTTTAAGGAAGAACCCGAAGTATATATCTACATGAATTTTTTTCTTCCCTACGCCTTACACCCTACACCTTATACCGAGTTCTGGGATCATAGCTTCTCGATCCTGTGCTTATACACCACGCCGCGTTCGGCCAGCTCCTTGAGCATGAACTCCACGCATTCGGGCTGCTCGCCGATGAATTCCGGGGGGATGATCCCCTGGCGCTTGTACAGGCCCCGGCTGACCATCCTCACGGCGGCGGTGGCCGTGTAGCCCGTGGTGCGGGCCATGGAGTGGACGCCGCTGGCCGCGTCGAAGCGGTCGAAAAGATCGTAGACATAACGGATCTTTTCTCCGTCCTTTTCCCCTTCGACCGCCACCTGCATCACGGTGATGTCGGTCTCGCCCGGCTGCAGCTTCCATTTCGGGAAAAGCAGCTTGGCGGTGAAGTCCAGCGGCCGCAGGCGCACACCATTGATCTCCAGCGGCTCCTGGCTGAAGAAACCGGTCTCGCGCAGCACGGCGATTTTTTCGATATGGCCGGGATAGCGCAGGGTCTTCTCCTTCATGTTGGGGATGTCGAGGGTGCGGGCCAGGGTGCGCAGGCCGTCGCTGTTGAAAGCCACCAGGGTCGATATATTGGGCAGGTTCAGGTATTCGGCGTCGGACAGGGCCGGGCGCACCACCATCTTGCCGTTCTCCACGTAGCGGGCCGGGCGGATGTACTCCTCGATCACGTCCAGGGGCGAAAAAACCGCCTTGTATTCATAGGGCCAGACGCGGATCTCCGGCAGGCCGCCCACGTAGATCAAAGCGGAATGGGTGCGGTCGAGAAGGTGGTGGACATGGCCCACCAGCACGTTGCTCATGCCCGGCGCCACGCCGCAGTCCACGATGGCGGTGACGCCGTTCTTCTTGGCCAGCTCATCCAGGTGGAAAGGGTCTTCGGGGAAAAAAGCAATGTCGATTACATCCTTGCGCGACTCGATCACGGCGCGCAGGGTCTGGAAGCCCAGGAACCCGGGCACGGCGTTGACCGCCAGGTCCTGGCCGCTGACCAGTTCCTTGACCTTGTCCACGTCGGCCAGGTCGGCCTGGACGGTTTGGATGTTCTTGTGCTCAGCGAGTTTTTGCAGGGCTTCGGAACTGATATCGGCCACCGTGACAACAAACTGCGGATCCTTGGCCAGGTCCAGGGCCATGGGGGCGCCGACCAGGCCGGAGCCCAGGACGATTATTTTTTGGGTCTTCATTTTTTTCTCCTTTTGCATGCTTTTTTTTGACTGTGATTGAACGGCGTCGGGTGAAAAATCACAAACCGCTGAAGCGGTTCAGGTAGGCGACCAGGTCGTGCTGCCGCTGGCGGCAATCCTTGAGCACGGTTGTTCTTTCTTTCACTGGCATGATGGAATTGTAACCCGGAGCCGGCGATTTGTAAAGACGGGAGCGCGCCACTCCCCCATTTGACGCTCCGGCCAAAATGGTTTAAAATGGCGGTTCGGAAAACCTTCGGGCCGAAGTAGCTCAGTTGGTAGAGCAATTGATTCGTAATCAATAGGTCGCGAGTTCGACTCTCGCCTTCGGCTTTCAAATCCCACC
>Ga0307380_10002914_pt1 | contig 24022 bp, 7 predicted proteins | sample UN3MG_FD_202239 | JGI IMG/M metagenome (GOLD analysis project Ga0307380, IMG submission 202239) | Soil microbial communities from Risofladan, Vaasa, Finland - UN-3 | ecosystem: Environmental > Terrestrial > Soil > Coastal area > Acid sulfate soil | place: Finland: Risofladan, Vaasa | collected... | reverse complement strand
ACAAATGTGCAAAATGTGGATGTAGAGATAGTTTTTTAACTAGTCCTCCACCATGTCCTACTCCTCAAGGTTGTCCGGATCCTATACCTTGTCAAGAAGTATTAAGTTCAGATTGTATTATATACAATGGTCCAGACATTGAGTGTAATGATACTGTAATTATAACATCAGATTCTACATGGGCAGAACTATTACAAGACTTAGTTGATTATTTCTGTATTACATATAGTAATGTTCCAGAAATATTATGTAGTGAAGATGTAGTAGTAATAGCTGATTCTAGTGTCAATGAAGCTTTAGAACAAATAGTAGCATATTTTTGTGCAGCAATTTCAAGTTTAGCAACAGTAACAGCAAATAATGGATTAACAAAAACTGTAAATAACATTCAACTTGGAGGTCCTTTAGTTCAAAATACAACTCTTACTAATTCTACATTTGCTTTAAATATAAATAGTACTACTGTACCTGCATTAGCATTACAAAGAACTTCTGCTTCTGGTTTTACATTAGATATAAATCCTGTTGCAACTACTGTTCAAGCTATTTCTGCAAAATCTACTACAACTGGTTTTTTATCACCTGTAGTAGATGTTGTGTGTCAGTCAGGAGGATTAATAGGATCTCAAGCTATAGGAGCTAAAGGACGTAATAATTTAGAAAATTCAGTATCTCCAATAAGTGCTGTTCCTGCTGTATATATTGAAACTTCAACAAGTTCTGCAGCTGGATCAACAAATTCAATTGCTTTAAGATTAGGAAGTACAGATAATGGTTCTTCTAGATCAGGAGTATCAATAGAGTTTGGAAATACTATTACAGCTGGAAATAGTCAAGCATATATTACAAATAGAATAATATCTAAAAAAACTCTTAATACAAGTGAAAGTTCAATGGCTTCTGAATTTGTAATTCAAGGTAAACCAGGTGGAACTGTAGATCCAGTAGATCAACTAACATTACAAAGTACTGGACAATTGCTTTTAAATAATTATGGTATAGGAACTTTTACAGGTACCCCTGCATATAATTTATCTACAACTGCTTTAGGAAATGTTATTGAAACTACTGCAGGTTTATTTGGTACAGCTTTTAGAGGTTATATTAGTCCTGATAGTTTTGCTTCTAAAACTTTTAATAAAACTAATTCAAATATTTCTTTAGGTGATACTGTAGTATTTGATACTACTAATGGTGTTATACAATATGAAATAAAAGATGGAGTAAATTTTTCACAATATGATCAAACTACTGGCATATGGACATGTCCTCAAACAGGCAAATATGATTTTAATTATAATGTATATTTAAGTTCACCTGCAAATACATATGGATGGGGTGAAGTAGGAGGAACTTTTACTATTGGTATAACAGATCCCACAGGTGCAGCAACTATTTATTGTGCAGATACTTTTACTGCTGTAAAAGATTTTTATTATGATAAAATTTATATGACAGGTGGTATGCAAGGTGTAACTATATCTGCAAATACTCAAATATTATTAAAAATACAAAATTTAACAGGTGTGGCTTATACTGAACAACGTAGTCTTGGTGATAATATAGAATGGGCTATTAGAAGAGTAGGTTAATAAAAATTTTATAAGAAGTTACGGTTTGTTGGTTACCTGTAACAACAAAGGCATTGCCTCTGCACTTGCAGGGGCTTTGTTTTTTAGTTACATTTGCTAATGTCAATTATTTTTAGTATATTATTATGAGGGAATTTAACAAACCTAACTTAAATGCTTCTAGGTATAGACCTGAAGTATGCACTATTTTGAACAAAGAGTTCTTTGATAACTTTAAAAAAACATATCCTAAATATAAGGATCTGGATAGTAAAATACTTAGGAAAATCATTAAAAGATTTAACCAAGTATTATATCAAACAGTGATTGATACAAGGGATGGTGTCCAATTACCTGAACAGATAGGTTGGTTATTTATTGGTACTTGTCAAAGAAGTAAAAAAGATAATATTGATTTTGCTAAATCAAATAAATATGGAATACAAGTAAGCAATAAAAACTGGGACACAGATGGTAAACTAGCCAAAATCTTTTTTACAAACTATGCACCTAAACACAAAATGAAGAATAGAGAATTTTGGAGTTTTACTGCATGCAGAGAATTTAAAAGAGCTGTAGCTAAATCATATCCTGATAATTGGAATATGTATTTACAAGTATTACCAAAAGCAAAAATAGATAAAGTTTATAATAGTGTAATTTATAGAGATCATTTAAATAAAGTAAATAAAAAAGCTTTAGAAAATTATAATGAATTTGAGATATGACAACAATTGGAGAAGCTATATCAAGAGTAAGAAATACGTTAAAAGCCGTAAAGGAAGATGCATTTCTAACTGATAGAACCATTTATTATTCCATGATAAAATATGGACAAACTCTTTTGAAGAGGGAAGATAATCAATTTAGATTGATGAAGATAAGTTCTATCTTTAATGTGCTTCCCTATATTGAGTTAATTGACGTAGATAAAGTAGAAGCTGGTTGTATTGGTGTATACTCTGAATGTTATTTTAAAAGATCTAAAGATAAACTTCCTACAATTTTTGATGGTGCAATGGGTCCTATTATACGTACAGTATCTTCTATAGATGGATCTATAGAGATGTTCCGTACAGATCCGGGTACATGGGTATCAATTACAAAATCAACAACATTTAAATATAATAGAAAACAATACTTCTGGTATCTTAATGGATATATCTATTGTCCTAATGTAGATTGGGATGCTATTAGAATGGAAGCTATTTTTGAAGGAGCTGTTGACACATGTGAAAGTGATGCTTGTTTAATTAGACAAGACAATCCATTACCTTTTCCTGAATACTTATTTTCTGAGATAGAGCAATTTGTTGTAAAAGAATTAACTATGGCTATACAAGTTCCAACAGATGGACCTGACGATGGTCAAAATGCATTAAGATAATGGACTTTAACTACACTTTAAAATATAGAACATTTGACCAGTTGCTGGAAGATGTTACTATTGACTTAAATACATTTGCTCTTGAGAATATGATTGAGCCACAACAGCTTATCAAATTAGCTAAGAAGATTAATTATGATTTAGGTCTTAGAATTAATCAGACTAAGGAAGTTATTCTAGATGTGTGTCATCATAAGGTAAAACTACCTGATGATTTTTACACTTTTAACTTTGCCATGATATGTGGGAACTTTAAGGAGATTGTTGGCTATGATGGTATGGCCGGTGGTACTAACATGCAAGAAGTACGTTACCAAGAAGTACCAGGAAATGTAGATGCATGTGCTATTGAAACTGTAAACTGTAGAACATGTAATTCAAACCCATGTAATCATACAGCTGCCTGTGACCTTAACCACCCTATAGTAGATCCAATTCCTACAGAGTATGATCCATTAAATCCTTATGGTAATACATGTATTGCTCCAAGAGTATTCATGAACTGTAAAGGAGAAAAATGGGAACTTATTCAAGTTATTAATTCAACTACTACAAGACAGTATACGGCTTTAACACCTTTAAGAATGAAAACAAGTCAGGAGATTGAATGTGATTGTCCTAACTTATATTTTAATACACCTAACGAAGGTTGGATTAAATATGGATTTTTAAATACAACTTTTGAATCAGGTAAAGTATATTTAAATTATCAAGGAGATCTTACTGATGATAATGGTAACTTAATGGTTCCTGATCATGACTTACTAAATGAATATTATGAGTATGCATTAAAGTCTAGAATACTTGAAAATCTTTTTTTAAATGGAGAAGATGTATCTCAAAGATTGCAACTAGTTGAATCAAGATTAAAACCTGCAAGAAATAATGCACTTAGTCTTGTTAATACTCCAAACTTTAGAGAGATGAAAGAAATGTGGTGGACTAATAGAAAAGCAATGTATGGTAAATATTACTATATGTTTATGAGTCATTCACCAAATGGTCCATATAGAAATGTGAATAATAGAGTTCTTTAGTTATGGCAAAAAATCAAGGTTTACAGGATACTAGTAAGATCATCACTAACTCTTTTGTAAAAGGGTTGAATAAAGATTCTGACCCTTCATTTGTTACTGAAGGCATGTGGACTCATGCTATTAACATGGTTAATAATACTGTTGAAGGAGACATAGGTACATTATCTAATGAAGCATCAAATATACTTTGTAGTACAACAGGTAGAACTATGCCTGCTACAGTTACAGATAAATATATAATTGGTGCAATATATCTTTATTCAGATAAGTGGATAGTTTTTACAGCTGGTCACGGAAGTACTGGAAAAAGATTAATGTCTGAAATAGGGTTGTTTGAAGAAGATGTATGTAAGTATAGAGAAATTGTACAAGATTCTTGTTTAAATTTTGATAAAAGATATCTTATATCTGGATCCTCTAGACAAAAAGAAGACTGTTCATGGCAAGTATATTGGGCAGACGGTTTTAATCCAGATAGATTTTTAAATGTTGGTGATCCACAAACTTGGCCTACATCAGATTATACTTGGTTAGGTGGTGGTGCATCATCTATGAACTACTATTCAAACGGTGTTAATATAAGTTTTTTATGGCCAGGTGTAGCTTGGAATGAGATTCCGACTGTAGTTAATAATTGTGACTATGTAACTCTTGTTAATACTTTAAATTGTCCTCATATTAGATTAGCTAGACTAATGGAGACACCATGTCTTAATTTATCAATAGGTCAACAAGGAGGAACTATAGCTAATGGTACATATTTTGCTTTAATTGCATATACAATAAAAGGTCAAAAAGTAACTGATTACTTTTCTCAAAGTAATTTTCAATTTGTATATTCAGTAAATGATTTAGAGGGTTCATTAACTCTTGATGTAAGTGCGGATTATAATAATTTTGATGAGTTTGAGTTAGTAATTGTAGAAGCTACTAATCAACAAACTGTTGCAAGTAGAATAGGATTGTATTCGACTACAACTACTAGAATTGCACTTGATCAAATTAATCCTAGTTTGATAAAAATTCCACTTGAGCTGTTACCAATTCAAACACCTGTATTTGAAACATCAGATCAAATTACTGATGTTAACAATTACTTGTTAAAAGTAGGTCCAAGATCTAAATTTGATTTCAACTATCAACCACTTGCTAATATGATTAGTGCAAGATGGGCTAGTGTTGAATACCCAGCTGATTATTATATGAAGGGTGGTAATAAAACAAACTATTTAAGAGACGAGGTTTATACTTTTTATATTAGATGGGTATACACTACAGGAGATAAATCTGCCTCATATCATATTCCAGGTAGAGCACCAAGAAATTTTAATGTACCTGGTGTAGGTTCTAGATTTGAAACAGATGATCTTGATGTAGCAAATTCTTTAGCAACAGATGACAAAGTATTTGAGGTATATAATACTGCTACTCAATTACCATATCCTGCAACAGTACCAAATGCAACTTTAAATGCATCTGGTCAATGGGTAATGGATGATGGTGGTATACTACTTGCAATAGGGGAAATGGGTTATTGGGAATCTTCAGAAATATATCCTGATAATAGACCTGATATATGGAACGCTAGTGAATACTGTTGGACAGGTTCAGCAGCACAAGTGCCTCCTAATAATACAGTAGGTCCATTTGATTTATGTGGTCAAAATATTAGACAACATAAGTTTCCTGAAAATTTTATAAATAACAGTACAACAACTGATGCATTACACTTTAGACCAAATACAAATATTGCAACATCTGGTCAAAATTATAATATAAGATTGATGGGTGTTGTATTTGAGAATATAACTCTACCTAAAGATCAAGACGGAATTGATATTCCTGGTATTGCTGGTTATGAAATATTAAGAGGTTCTAGAGAAGGAAACAAAACTATCATTGCAAAAGGAATGGTAAATAACTTCCGTACTTTTAAACCAAGAGGATCATTAGCACAAAACACAACAGGATTGTATGCTAACTATCCATATAATACTATTATACCAATAGGTAGTACAAGCAGTGCTTCAAATAATAATTATCTTTATAATGATCCATACATTAAGAATGAACCTGTAAATGGTACTGTGGTTAATCAAAATATACCTACAGACATATTTACATTCCATTCTCCGGATACAATGTTTAGAACACCGTTTCTCTCTACTACAGAATTTAAAGTATATGGAACATTAAATGGTTATGCTAACATGGCATTTCAAGAACCTAATGGTCATCCAAAATGGAAACTACTATCTAATGCTGTTGTAGCTGCTATGATTGTAGGAGGAGTTATAGAGACTGTTATTGCTTTGCTTGGAAAGAGAACCATAAATAGTCCAGCAGTTTCACCATATACTGAACAATATAGAGGAACACTTGGAATTGGTGGAATCAATCTTGCAGCAGATACCTCTGGTATAGGATCATTTGTTTCAGGAACAAGTACACCTGGAACTGGTGGTAGAATAGTAAACTCAACTGCACAAAATACTGCTTTAGGTACTGTAAATGGTGCTGTAAGTACTTATAACAGTTTTGTAAATAATTATTACAATTCAGGTCAAGCATTATTAGATGTATTTATAACAATTTCACCAATATTTGGTGGTTATGAGAATACTTTTGCTGCTAATGCACAAAGTTCACTTATATCATCAGTTAATGGTGCAGCTAATAATGCTGGTATAGCACCAATAGCTGCTGCTAATTCACTAGAGTTACCTAAGTTTGGTTATTTAGATCCTGTATCAAGAACTTTAGGTGCATTAAATGCTATATCATTTTATTTTGCAGAAGGTGCTGAGTTAGTATTAAAAATATTTTATGCTTTTATTCAATATGAACAGTTTGCATTACAACAGGTAAGTCATGGTTTTTATGGTAACATGGCAAGTTTACCTACCACAGCATTAAGTAGATTTAGAATAGAAGATAGTTTTTACATTAGAGATAATGTACAAGAAGTTCCTAAGTATCAAACTAATACAGGTACATTTATTAGTTATAATATAAATAACTTGAAGAGATCTGATGCCGTTGTAGTAAGAACTAAATCAGGCCCTTACTTTAATGGTGTATATCCAAATGGTGTGACTATTGGTCCAAATTTAATTACATCCGGTGTAACAGATAAGTCATTAGTTACATTAGGAACAATAGTTCAAAATAGTAGTAACCCTGCTTTTATAAGCACAAACCTTCCTAATTTTGAAGAAGATTCAAAAACAAAACCTTTTAGTTTAACTATTGCTAGTCATTATGGTGGATTAAAAGGAAGAGTAAGAAATCAATATGGACAAATAGGTAGTGAAAGTCAAATTACAATTACACCATGTGAACAGAAGTTACAAAATTATACTATAGCTCAACCAACATGGACATGTCCTATTGATGATGTTTTTTACACTTTTAGAGTTATAGCAAGAACACCTATACTATTTGGTGGTGATACATATATAAATAGATATACTGAGAAAAACAATATGATGTTTTTTTATGATTGGTTATATAGTCAACCAGATGGATTTGAATACAACTACTATTTGCACAGTATGATTCCTTTAACAAGATTTAAAGTGAATAGTATAAGATATGATGTTAGTTATTTATCTGAAGTATTTAATATTGGTGGTGGTACACCAGGTACTGGTGCATATCCGGGTTCTTTTTATGTTCTTGATTATTATGTAAGTAGTACTAGAAAATATAACTATGCAACTGGTGTTTCACAACCAAGTGGATTATTAGGTGATAGATATAGAGGTCTATGGTCTGTAAAGGAAGCATATTTTTATTTAGCTAATTCAGGTATTAGAGATTTCTTTGTAGAGTCTGAAGTACTTATTGACTTTAGAAAACAAAGCCCAATAGAAGGAGGTAAACACTATGATCCTTATAGATATACAGATTATAGAGCAATGTTTAATATGAACCCTAATGTTATGGGAATGCTTAGTGAGTACATTTATGATTACTCACTCAGTGTATCCAAACTTTATAATCAGTATTTTTCTGCAGGAAGTGTACAAAGTAGATACTATGATCCTAATGTAGCTAAGTTATGTTATACTTATTATCCAGATAGAATTATTTATTCGTTGCCTCAACAAATGGAAGCAATTAAAGATAGTTGGTTTATATACTTAGTAAATAACTATAAAGAATTTACAGGTCAGATCTCAGGTGTTAAAGCAGTAAACAAAAGTGGTATCTTCATTACATTTAAAAATGAAAGCCCACTAATGTTCCAAGGTACTGATACATTAGAAACTGATTTAGGTACCAAGCTTACTATTGGTGATGGTCTTTTGTTTAGTCAACCACAGCAGTCTGTAACTAATGCAGATAATGCATATGAATTTGGTTCTTCTCAAAATAGATTATCAGTAATCAATACTCCTGTAGGGTTATTCTATATGTCTCAGAATCAAGGAAGAATTTTTTCTTATGGTCAAGGTCTACAGGAAATTTCTCAATCTGGTTTGAAATGGTGGTTTGTATTGTACATGCCATATAAATTAACAGATGATTTTCCTGACTACCCATGGCAAGATAATCCAGTAGCCGGTATTGGTTGTCAATCTACTTATGATAGTTCAAGTACAATCTTATACTTTAGTAAAAAAGATTATCAGTTGAAACCTATATTCAAAGGAAGAGTAGAGTATAGAGAACTTAATCTAGATGGTACAGGTGATGATTTTATAGTAGATGGTCAACAAAATTTAAGATTTAATTTAGGTGATCCTTATTTATTTGATGATGCTTCATGGACATTAAGCTATGACCCTAAGAATCAATTCTTTATATCATTTCATGAATGGCATCCAGATATAATGATTCCTACAAAAGATATATTTATCAGTAGTAAAAAGAATACTTTATGGAAACATAACTACATCTGTGATGGTTACTGTAATTATTATGGTACACAATATGGATTTGAAATTGAATTTCCTGTTATAACTGGTCAATCTGTAATGACAACTAGGTCTATTGAATATATACTAGAAGCATATAGAAGACGTGGTGATAGCTGTGTTGATCAACATCATGTACTAGATTATAACTTTGATAGAGCTGTAGTATATAATACAGAGCAAGTTTCCGGATATCTTAATCTTAACATCTATCCTAAAAATAATGTTAATCAATCGTTGCAGTATCCAAAATTAAATGCAAACTTATCTTCTTATGATATTCTTTTCTCTAAAGAAGAGAACAAGTACAGATTTAATCAGTTCTGGGATGTAACAAAACAAAGAGCAGAGTTTCCAATAGGATCTAATTATCCACCAACAGGACCAGTAGTTCCTGGAACAACAGTCCTTCAAGGAGCATATTCTTCACAGAATACATGGATTACTGGGCCAGATGGATTTACTAGAGTATTAAATCCAAATAACTTGGATTATATTAAGCCACAAATGCAAAGAAAGAAGTTCAGACATTATTTGAATTTTATCAATTTAAAAAAACTTCAAGGTGATGATGTCAATGTAATTTTTAAAATGTCTAATAGTAAAAATCAATTTTCTCCTAGGTAATGTATAATAAAAAAGTTCTTATAGATTCACTCAAAAATCTTGGCAGTGCTAAAGCACCTGTTAAAAGACAAGATGTGATGGTAGACACTAGTGGAAACCCTTTGATGAGTAACGGTGGTTTAAATGAGAAACCTTACAAAAAAGTTAGTATACAAAAATCTAATATACAAGGTAAAGGTTTGTTTGCTGATGAACCAATCAGAGCTGGTGAGATAATTGGTCTTTCACATATTAAATCATCTTTTCAAAAAGATGGTGAGACTTATTTAAAAAGTAAAGAGACTCCTGTAATAGGGACATATTATAATCATTCTGATGATGCATACAATGCTGGTTCTATAATTCAAGGTAACAAAAGATATTTAAGAGCTCTTAAGAACATTCAACCGGGAGAAGAAATAGCAGGTAACTATTACGAAGATAACGACCCTACTTTAGAAACTCCAGATGATTTTAAAAAAGGTGGTTCTTTACTAAAGATGCCTAGAAAGAAAAACTCTAGAGCATACTCTAGGAGTTTAGATGCTACAAATAAGTTCTTTACTGAAAATTCATTCTTTGCTAAACCTAAGTCTAGAAAGAATAAAGTGTATGATCCTAATGCTAAGTACTATAATAATGGAGGAATCAGTAAATTAGAAGGTGATCTTATTTCTAAAGTGATAATGGAAAGAAATAGAGGTGTTGATTTTGTAGATAGAGCATATGCATTAGGGGATAATCCAGGAACACCAATGTTTAATCTACCCGATGATGAACAGTTTGGTCAAAACATGTCACACAAGATGGCATGGGGGGATGATGATAATGGTCAAGCTTGGATGTATCCTACAATAATGAATCCTAATAACGAAGCTATTCAAGTTCCTAATCAATATGCTGATTATATTTCTTCTGAAGGTTATAAAAATGCAACAGGAATGAATCCATATAAAACAGGTGGTGCTTTACTTACTAAGAAAGTAACATGTAAAAAGTGTGGATGGAAATGGGATGCTGCTGATGGTGGTGATGATATTACTACATGTCATAAATGTGGTGGTCAAGGATTAGTACATGCACAAGATGGTGGAGATTATATTGATGCAGAACTTACTCCAGAACAAATTCAACAGTATGCTGAAGGAGGATTTATAGTAGAAGATATATCTATACCAGAACTGACTAAAGCTAGAACAGGTTTAGAAGTTGTTTTAAAAGGTTTAAGTTCTGTTGGTAAAACAGCAAGAAGACCTGTATCTAGAACTCTTATAACACCTCCTCATCAACGTGGTGTTACTACTTATTTAGATAATTTACCTATTGAAAATAATAGAGCAGATTTAAGAAATTTACCAATTGATTTTGATGCAAAACAATTAAAATTTCCTTTGATGATAGCTGGTGAAAGTGGTTACACTTCAGTTTATCCTAATAATAAAGTAGAAGATAATATTTTTCATTTTGCAACTAAAATGACTAATCCTATGGAAGCCGGTAGAGCATTTAAAATAGCTAATGATGCTTTTCCTCAAGCTTTTCCTTCTATATTAGAACCACATAGTTTAAGTTTAGATTCTTATAATCTATTGTTAAACATGGCAAAAAGAAAAGACTGGGATATGACTTTTGAAAATCATATTCCTTTAAATTTTGTATCTGAAAAGAGTAAATTATTTGATGGTATAGAAGGTGTTCCAACAGGTTTTCGTACAGGAAGAACCTTTAATCCAAAGATGTCTACAGAAATGATTGACAGAATAAATACAGATTTGCAGGGTAGAGGTTTAATGGAAAAAGCATATTTTGAAAATATTCCTGGAGGAGATTGGGGAGAAATAAGAATACCAAATTATAAACTTACTAGAAAATATAATCTAGGTGGTATTGCAAAAGTTGCTTCTAAACTAACTCCTGGTAATGCATTAAGAGCTTCTTTATACAAAGGAGTTAATCCTGCTAATTATCACATAATAGAAAAATTTACAGGAATGCCGTCTGAGTTATATAACAATACTTTTAGTAATGATAATAGAGCTTTCAGAACAGGTATGTCTTTAAAATTTGGGGCACCTGAATATCTATCTAAATTACTTAATAACTTAGATGTATCAAAAACTCAATGGGATAAATTTTCTGAAGCTGATAAAATGATGGCTATCAAAGATTATGATCCAGAAATTATGAAGAAACTTGAGGATATAGGTAAAAGAAGATTAGATGCATGGGCAGTTGGATTAAATCAACCACAAGAATATAATACTCTTGAACAAATAGGTGATAACACTTATAAGATGTTAGATCTTCAACATACTCCTCAATTTTTTGCTGAGAGAAAAAATGATATAATAGCTAACAGTTTTAAAGGTCAAGCTTGGGATGGTAAAAGAGACATGTTAGTTGGATTAACAAAAGACTTTTATGATTTAAGTCCACATCCTTTGCAAAAAAGTAACCCTGGAGATAATCGTTGGGCTAATTTAAGAAGAAGTCAGATTGATGAATTCTTAGGTATGCCTGCTTATCATCATCCATGGATGCAAACATATAAGGTTGGAAAAAGTCCTGATCCAGAATTTACAGATGCAATATATGATAATGATTCATATGGTGTAAGAGGTGGTTATAGATGGGATGTCCGTGATACTCCAGAAGGTATGCAATGGAAAGCTTATGATAAATGGGATTTAAATCCTTTTGAAAAAAGAGGATCTGCATTTATAAATCCTGGTTCAACAGCAAAAAAATATTTAAGTTCTACTTATTTTAAACCATTACAGAATTTAGAAGCATTAGGTTTAGTTGGTGGCAAACCATTTAATATTGAAAATAATTTTTTAGTTGATCCTAAAACTTTTAAAACAATTAAAGAATGGGAAGACGGAGGTTCTATTGATTATACACTTGGAGATGAGATAGATGAAGCTACTATGAAGAAGTTAGAAAAATTAGGTTATACGTTTGAAAAAATATAGTAATGGCAAAGTACAGAATTACAAGTATTCCACAAGCTAAAAAAGGTAAGATTGTAAAATCAGATAACACTCCTATGGTAGAAGTACAAGGTGTACAACAACCATCATATTGGAATGATTCATTGCCAGGTTATATGAAGGGTGAAGGATGTCCTCCAGGTAAGTATGAGTTTAATGGAGAATGTTTAACTGAAACTGAATACATTGCTGCATCTAATGCAGAAATGAATAAAGAACAAGCAGACTATGACACTAAAAATTTAGCTAGAAGAATAGACTTTGTTAAACAAATAAATGATATATATAGTAAAACAAATGAAGAACGTGCTCGATGGGAAGTTGATGATACTAATAGATATCTTGAAACAGTTTCTAAATCTAAGAAACAAGATAAAATAGAGCCTTATAAAAAATTTCCTGAAACTGAAGTTACACCAGAACTAGAAGCTGAATTTAAAAATAATTTTCTTGTTCATAAGAAAGATGGCTTTGTAGAATTATTTCCTAAAAACATAGTTCAAGATAGAATTATTACAAATGGTTTCCAAGCAGATCAATTTAAAAACTACTGGGGATTAGATCCTGAACAAGTTAAAGAACAACTTGGGGATTTAATGGGAGCAGCTAAAGCAAATTATGAAGCTGAGGTAACTCAGAATATACTTAGAAAAGCTATTGAGCAAGGTAAACCTGTAGATCAAGTTATTAAGGGACTGTCCCCTAAATTAGGGCAGCAATCTAATTTGAAAGCCACCTTTGAAAAACCTACAAATAAAATAATAAATGATGCTTTTTCTGAACTTTATAATAATATAGATTCTATACCTGGTTCAGATGCATCTAAAGTTGAACAGGACCGTAAAATTTTCTTAGAATCAAGTGATCCAATGGATGCTTGGGAAAGAAAATATCACAGTGGACCAAATAATTTAGGAGACTTTCTTACTTATCAATCTAAAAAAATTGAAAGAGGTGAAAAAGCTTATTCAGATTGGATGGATAAGTATGGAAAATCAGGTCAGTATGATGGTCTTACTTTTGCAAAAGATGATGCTATGGCTAATGTTAGAAATACTAACATGCTAAGGAACCAAACTCTTAATCAAAAGAATGCATTAGCTGCTGCAAACACTGCTAAAGCTGAAGACTTTAACAATGCTTTTGGAGAATATGCTTCTAATTTAGGAATGGATACAACAAAACAAGTTCTTAAACAAGCTTTAGATGCAGCTGGATCTAACTCTAAAACTAAAATTGAAATATTAAAATCATTTCAAGAAAATCCTAATGATGCAATGCAAAAATTATTAGGACAAAAAACTGGTAATAAAAAACAAACATATAATGACGTATTAAATGATAGGGTAAATACTTTATTTACACTCAATCAGAATCGTGATAAAATGAAACAAGGAACTGGTATTAATGAAAACACTACAGGTTCTAAAATAAGAGATGTATTGAAACACCCGTTTGATGCAGCATATTTTGCAATGAATCCTCTTGAAGAAATGTGGGGAAATAGTAATAAGAGTTACAGAAACAGAAAAGCTGATGAAAAAAGACTTGGAGTTGATTTAGGCACCATGCCAACAAATGTTATGTCAGCTTTTAATGCAACCTTACAACCATTTAATCCATTTAAAATTGGAGATAATTTAAGAAGAGGTTATGATGAAGGAAACTTCTTAGGAGCTCTTGGTGATGAATTAGTAGATGTAGGTACAGTATATGGAATAGGTAAAGGTTTTAATGCATTAGGTAAACTTCGTTATGCAAATAGAATGGTGGGAGGAAAGAATCTTCTTGGATCAGGACTTAAAAATACTATTGGTTTAAAAAAAGGTTTAGGAACTGTTTTATCTGGTTTGAATAATCCATTAATGCGTTCTGGTCTTTTACTACAAGCACCAGAAAATTTTTCAAATGCCTATGATGATGTAAAAGCAGGAAACTATGGATCTGCAGCATGGAATAGTTTTCTAGGTGTTTCAGGTGTAACTCCTGCATTTAATACATTTAAAAATTTAAATGCTTTACGTAGACCAGGTACTGTATTAACTAATCCTAATCTTAATACTCAATACACAGGAATGTATAATGCAGCAACTCCTGGTTCAGGTATTGGTATTGGTAATCCTGGTTTAAATACAGCACAACCTGTTTTTCAATCTGTAACAAATCCTTTAAATAAATTAAGTAAAGGTTTAGGTTTTGGAGAATTTTCTGTATTAAAACAAAATCCTAAAGGTTATTTTGGAACAGGTAATTATCCCTTGCTTGGTTATTCAGATGGTGGTTTAGTTCAAGCTAGAACTGGTATGATTGTTAAAGGATTACAAGCTTTAGGTAAAAACCCTATAAATGTAGGAAGAATGGCTAACATAGGAACTATAGGTACTGTAAATACATTAGCTAAAAATATAGCACCTATAATGATACATCCTGCAAGGATACCTTTGTTTGGAGCAACTATTGAAAAAATGGGTCCATTTACAGGAAGTCCTTTAAATGCTCTTCCTTTTTATGGAAACAAAATGAATCCTGTAGATGGTACAGCATTTAGAAAATTTGGTGATTCATTAGATTATGTAAAAATGTTTGAAGAATTAAATCCTTCACATGGTCCATTATTAAGACCGGGTAAAACGCAAATTATGACTGAAGGTAACTGGGCTGAACTTAATGAACCTAATGAAAATTATTCAGGAGTATTTGGTGCTCAATTTGATAAAAATGTTCCGGGATCTGATTTAGGTTTTCAAACCATTTCTAATAGAAATGGTGTTTTAGTTACAGATGCTCTTGGTAAAAGAAAGCCTAGTATTCCTTTATCTGAACCTGGTCTTTCATTTCACAGAAGATTACCTTTTTCAAATAGATACATTCCTGTTAACATGGATAAACTTAGGAACGATGAGTTTGATTGGAGAAGTCAAGGAGGAAATCTACAAAGTTTAATAGAAAGATATGGTTATGGAGCTGCTTATGCTGCTGCTCTTGCTGGTATGGGTATGGCTACACCTCAAGAATATCTTGATGAATATGTTACAGATCCAATTAAAAAAGTCTATAATGAAGCTGAAGAGTTAATAGTTAACCCCTGGGTGGAACCTGAAAGAAAAGAAGGTGGTCTTGTAAAAGCTAATCTAGGAAGAATAGTTAAATCAGGAATTAATAATTTATATAAAATAAATCCTTTGGCAGAAAAATTAAATAATGTAAATAAATCCTATAGAGTAGCAGGAATAGATGCACTTAAAGATTTTCAAAATACAGGAGTATTAAGAAGTCAAAGAATTTTACCTGAGAATCCAACATTTTTAGATAGAGTAAAAGCAAGACCTACTGCTTTTCCATCTTTTCAAAAAGGATATGCTGATTTACGTTATTTACCTGAAGAAGGTGGTGTTATATTTGAAACAGAATTACCTACATTTAAAATAGGAGAAATTAATCCTGTAACAAATACTAAAATTGGTGGAAGACATTATGCTCATAGAGTTATAGATCCTGAAACTGGTGCTGCATTACGTGAAATTCCTGCATCTGACATAAGAGTATTTGGAGATAAACCTCATTGGTTTAAAGGATATCAAGAAGTTCCTATACAATTACCAGGTTCTCCTAATGCAGTTTCTACTCCTAAATCAGAAATAAATTATGATATTTCTCCTGAAAATTTAAAAGAAATTTCTGGTTTTTTACCAAGAAGACAATTTATTAAAAACTTACAAAAAGAAAAGCTTATAGGTAAAGATTTTCAAGATTTAAATTATGCAGCCAGAAGTACAGATAGAACAAATAAGTTAACTCAATTAGCTTTAAATAGAGAAGCAACTAAGTTTAGAGGTGTTCAAGGCACAGTTCCTAAAGATGGTATAGGAACTCAGGAATATACTGGACGCAATTTTAATATGTCAAAACCTTCATGGAGTAATGAAATATCTGAATTTGAAAATATGAAAAATGCAGGAGTAAATTTTGATGATCCTATTTCAATTGCTAAATATCAAGCTACTCATGTACCTATGCAAAAATATGGTTATACAGCTGGTATGGGAGATTTTACTAATGCAGCTGCTTTATATACTTCAGAAAGGCCATCTGGTTATGGAAAATATATGTTTAAACTGCATTCACCAAGAGATTATAGTACAGGTAATTATCAAGATTGGTTTAATAAATATCATAATTTAGAAAGCAGAAAATGGGATAAATTAGCAGTTAAGGATGGTTATTGGGATTCTCAATTTATGCCTAATAATCCTTATGATTTACCAATACTATTAAATAGAAATACAGTAGTAGGAAAAAAAGGTCAAAAAATGTTTGACATTGATGAAACTTATCCATTTACGGATTATAAAAATTTAGGAAACAAACAAATAGAATATGAAGAATTTTTAAAAAAATTAGACAAAGATTTTGATACAGGTTTTAGAGGTCAATATAAACAAGGTGGAACAACTAATGATTATATAGAACTAAATTTAACTCCAGAAAAAATAAAAGATTTAATAGCACAAGGTTATGTAATAGAAGAACATAATTAAACTTATTAAGTTTATTGATTAAATTAAAATTTAGTATATTTATATATATAACATGTTATGAAGAAACAAGTAAGGATTAGAAAAGCACTTCCAGGAGAAACTCCAGGGTACTATAACAAAACTGCTAAGTTTTTAGAGAAAGCAGCTATGGGTATGGAAGTTGGAGCTCCAAGTATGGATTCGGCTAAACTAAATCAAATATATGATCAGGTTTATATATCATTAAAAAATGATGCTACACCTGATATTTTATATAATCAACTTATTAATGAGTATGCATTAGATGAGAATACATCAGTGATGCTTATTAAATCTGCTATGTCTAAACTTGCTGAAGAAGGTTATTTAGATCCTGAAATAGTTAAAGATAAAACTCAACCAGAAGAAGGTGTAGATCCACAACAACAAGTAGATGAAGATAATGAAAGAGCAGCTTCAGATGCAGAACAAGAAGAACTAGCAATTTCTGATGGTGGTTTATATGATGAGGAAGATGCACAAATGAATCAGAATTCTGCTTTGGAAATGACACAGGATGAAGAGGAAAGTGCTTTTAAATATGGTGGTTACTTTGATGATGGTGGTGAATATCCTGAATTTGAGGATATGAATCCTAATAAACAGCTAACTGAAGCACAAGCTGTAATGAATCAGTATGGTACACCGGGAAAATCATCTGAAGAAAAACCCTTCTCTATGGAAGATTTAATTGCTATGACACCAGGTACTCAAGAGATGCAAGCATTTCCAGATCTAGCATCTTATTTAGGTGACTATAGAAGTGCATCTGATTCTTATCAACCTCAAGACTATTTACCAAGAGCACGAACTGGTTTAGAAGTTCCTAAATCAGCACTTCAAAAATTAGCTGAGTATATACCTACTATAGGATATGCTAATAAAGCTAATCCTTTATCTAATCTATCTACAGTACGTAAAGCATTACCTATATTCACAGGAGTTGGTGATGCAATGACTAGGTTACCTTATGTAGGAAAGAAGTTTGCTCCAAAATTAGCTACCCCATTTACACAGAATAGAACTGAACTTTGGAATGTTCTTAACGGAGCTGCTCCAAAAACAGGAGTGTTTAGTCAGAATGGAACATATGCTGGTGGTACAGATGGTAGTTTACAAGCAGATAGATTAGTATTAGATCAAGAAGATGTTAAAAAATTGATTGGAAGATTAGAATACGGTACTAATGAACCTTTTAAATTAGAAGATCTTTATGGTAATATGTCTAAACAAGAAGGTTTGATTAGTGGTGTTTATCCTCCTCAAACAAAAGTTATTGGTGGTGAGGATGAATCAGGTAATAAATTTTTTGAGTTTAAACATACTTTTGGACCTAATCAAAGTTTGCCTTTTGGAACAACACCTCCTAAAGCTAAAGAAGTTACATTTAAAAATAGATTCTATTATAATCAAGATCCTGAGACTGGTGGTTTAAGTGTATTTGATCCATTGGGCAACCCATTAACAATGGGTACTCAAACAAAATCAAGAGTTACAAGACCAATGGGTACAACAGTAGCACGTACTTGGGGAGATGTAATGTTAAGAGATAATGAACGCACACCATTTCCAAATGTTTATGTTGGTGGAAAAAATTTAAATATTGCAGAAATTACAGGTTTACCTCCAAATACATGGGATACTTTAAGTAATAGAGGAAAAATCGGTAGAACTTTAGAAACATATGGTACTACCGGATTAAATCAATTATTTAGAACTGGTGCAAAAGGAGTTGAATCTGTTGATTATCCAGTATATGGTTATTCAAACATGGCTCTTGGACCAAATATGCAAGATCCTGCTGCTATACCTTACTCACAAACAGCATCTGATATTAAGAATGCTATCAACTATAAGTATAGATTAGGTTTAAAGACTACACTTATTGGTGGTGGTTTAGGTTATCTAGGGTATCAAACATATGATGCATTAGCAAATCCATGTCAATGTGAGGATCCTAATTTACCAAACTTCCAACCTAAAAATGCTCTCGGTAAATGTACATGTGGTACTGATGTAGGGCCAAGTAGAGTTTTAGATCCTACACCTATTCAAGAAGATACACTAGTATATCCAAATTCATTACGTACACCTGATAGTATGAAGTTTTTAAAAGAAAAAACTCCAAGTGAATATGATTACTATAGATATCAAGATTCAAATCTTGTAAATCCAAATTTACAAAATGAAGCTTTGCCTGATGATTTTGCAAAAGGTGGTGTTTCTAAAAATAGATTTATTGATAGAATGGTATCAATGTATGCTGAAGGTGGAGATGCAGCTTTAGGTCAAGGTAAAAGAGAAGATACTTTAACAAATGATATTGCTAATATGAAATCTTCTTTTATCAGCACATTAAAAAATAATTCTAATAAAGCAATATCAAAAGATATTTATGAGAATGCGCAAACTAATCCAAAGATATTAAACATGTTAATGAAAGATGGATTCAAAGAAAATCTTGCAGAAGAGGAACCTATGAATACAGATTTTACAGCAGCTTTTGGAGGATTTGTAGATATGGATGCTGAAGAACCACTAACTAAATTTATTTACGGTGGAGATGAAGAAGAGTATTATGAACCATACGGTCTTACACAAGCAAGAGATGGTATTACTATTACCAACAGAGCTGGAGAGTCAAGAGGCATGCAAGATAAAATGAATTATCAAGAATGGGCAGATAGTGAAATATTAAATAGAAAAAGTGAGAGAGAAGATTGGGAAGCTGCTAATCCAGATGGAGACTATGATGCTGATGTTAATTTAGATGAAAGAACATATGATGATTATCAAAATTTTTATGATGGAGCATTAAAAGATTATACTAATGAAGGTGCAGAAGAAGATTTAAAAATGGATAAACCTAGGGTTGGTGAAACTAATAGTGCCTATTTACTTAGAACTACAGGTAATCCTGGTTTTTATGCCAATAGAGATACTTGGGATGGTACACAATGGGTAAAAACAAATCAAACTAACTGTGGTCCTGGTACTGTTTGGAATGAACAATATAAAATGTGCATTCCTATAGCAAAAATGAATTATAACTATACTCAAGTTAGAAATCCTGGTGGTTATGGACGTAACTTAGTACCATGGAATCCAGTGTTTGGTGCTGCAGGATCATGGGTTAAACAAAAAAAATCTCCATACTATTTAAATGATGGTAGATCTTATAACGGTCTTATTCCAGATAAACCTGTTGCTAGTTATACTACTAAAAAAGGTCTATTAGGTGGTAGAAAAAAATGGCTTGATATATACCAGGTTGATGGTAATGGTAATGCTACTGGAGTTCCTATGGGTGATTTAACACAACTTGAAGGTATGTTAGATAACCGTGGTAGAAAAGACATGAAAATGCCTTCATTTAAAAGTAATACTCCAAAAGAAAGTTCTAACAAAAAAAGTAGGAGAGATCGTTTAGAAGATCAAGCAAAAGAAAGATTTCAATTTAGTGATCAAGAATGGGACGAGCAAACTAAACGTGGTCAAAGAAATCTAAGACAAGCTGAGAGATATGAACAAGGACGTGGTGCTAGATATAACATTGATCAAGCTTACTATGGTGCTAAAAGTGCAGTTGACAATGTAAAGGATTCATATGGTAAAGTTAAAAGTTTAGTTGATAAAATTAAAAATCCTTCTTTTAAAAGAATGGGTGGTGCTTTTGAAGTTGGTACAGGTTTTGGTATGGGAGCTGGTCAGAATCAATCTGGTTATAATCCATATTCTCAACAATCTCAATTTGAAAATAATATGTTTGGTACAGGAGCACCAAATAACATGCCTCAACAACAAAACCCATTTAATTTTATAACTCCTACTGGAACAGGTTCTTATGCTGAAACTGCAAATACAGGTAACACAGTAGGTAATCAGGGTCAAGAAATTATTCCACAAGCACCTACACCTACACCTGCACCTAATCAAAACCAGTATGTTGGTATAGAAAGACAACGTAAAACTGCTAGAAACTTTGATGGTGAAGCAGGGGTTAATGCTTTTAATTCTTTAGCTAATGGAGCATTAGGAATATTTGAAAGAGCAAAGAATGCACCTATAGAGAATAACATGTTATTAGACACGTTTGATCCTATGAATAATGTAGTGGCTTCTAATCAAACTGATAAAGGTGACTGGGGAGATATTGGTTCTAAGACAGGTTATTTTAGATATGATCAAGAAGGTTCTGATAGAAACAGTAGAGCAACATTTGGTAATTTTGCAAATAGTAATGCTGCTCAATATGGTGGTTACATGCAAGATGGTGGCTACATGGATGATGAAGAAGTATATATGACTCCAGAAGACTTAGAGCAATTCTTAGCAGCAGGAGGACAAGTTGAATATTTATAAAGAACCCAATGATAAAAGTTAGAATTAAAAAATTACCTCAAGCAAAAACAGGATATCAAGTCCAAGGTGCTTTAGTAAATGATGTTTCAACAATGGGTGGAGCAGACTATAATGCTTATATAGGGAAGCCTAAACTTATAGCTAGTAAGTATATTACTGCTGTACCAAGAGATGAAGCTAACTTAGAAGCAGAAGGTGGTGAAACTGTATACGGGGACATCAACGGTGATGGATTACCGGAACAACAAATCATAAAAGGACCAAGACATAGTGCTGGTGGTGTACCATTAAGTTTACCAGAAGATACTTTTATTTTCAGTGATACCAGAGGTATGACAATAAAAGATCCTAATGTACTTTCTATGTTTGGTAAAACAGGTAAGGGTAAATCTTTTACTCCTGCAGAACTTGCTAAACAATATGATATTCAGAAGTACAGAAAAATCTTAGAAGATCCTGATACTGATGCTATAGAAAGAAAGTCTGCTGAATTAATGATGAAAAAATATGTTATTAAGTTAGGATGTTTAGCTTTAGCACAAGAATCAATGAAAGGTTTTCCTCAAGGAATTCCTGCTGTTGCTAAACCTTGTATGGATGCTAGAGGTCTTACAGAAGAACAGATCTTACCATCTAAAGAGATTAGTGTATTGAATGACCAGTTGAAGAAACAAATGAAACAACAGGAAAATTCAGATCAGACAATGGAATCAGAGAATGAGCAAAATCAAATGATGCAAGCTCAAGAAATGAATCAAGGTCAACCAGTTGCACAAGCTCAAGAACAACCAATGTCTCAACAAGAAATGATGATGATGTATGATGGTGGTATGAGAAGATTAAGAAGAGCTGCAGAAGGTATGCAACAACCATCTCCTGAAGAAATGGCAATGATGGAACAACAAGCTCAAGGTCAACAAGGTCAACAAGGTCCTCAAGGTGGTGGTCAAGATGAGATGATGCAGATTATACAAGAAGTTCAAGGTGCTTTACAAAGAGGTGCTGAACCTGCTCAAGTTGTTATGAGTCTATTACAAAATGGTCTTCCACCTGAAGCTATAGTACAAGTATTTACACAAATGGGTGTAGCTCAAGAAGAAGCAGTAGGTCTTATTCAAGAAGTTATGTCCCAAGCTCAAGGTGGACAAGAACAAGCAATGAGTCAACAACCTCCTATGGAAGAAGAACAAATGGCACCACCAATGGCTGCCTATGGGATGTCTATGGGTGGATATGATATGCCTTTCTATGATATGCCAGAAGCAGAGTATGGTATGTCAATGGGTACAGGTATGTCTCAAAACTATCAAGGAAGACCTAAAAGAATTCCTGCATCTGGTCCTATAACACGTATGGATAAAGCTAGAGATGGTATTGAAGTTAAACGTGCTGATTATAAAACTGATGCAGAATTTCAACAAGCATTAAAAAGAGCTTATGTTCAATCAGATAGAGGTAAAGAAAAAATTTATGTTATACAACCTGATGGTAAAAAAGTAGAACAAAAAGTTTCTGCAACAGGTTATGATAAATACTCAGGTTCTGATTTAGATAAGTGGAATGGTAATCAAGTTGCTGCTGCTACATATGAGGCACTAACACAAACATTTAATGATCCAAAAGCTAAAGTTACATTTGCAAAACAAGTTAGAAATACTTTAACAGACCAACAAGCATACAAAGGTAAGAGTGGTGCTTATTCTAAAACGTATCAAGAAAGATTTGGTAAAGATCCAAGTCAATTAAGTGATGATGAAATTGTAAATAAGTATCTTAGGATGCAAGAACGTAACTTGAAAACTACAACTTATAAAGATAAGTTAGGTATTCCTCTTTATGGTTCTTGGATGTATAAGGATAATAATGGTGACATAAGAGGCTACGAAAGTTCTGGTGATGCAAAAGGAGATAGAAGAGGTTTTAAAGATGTTGTGAAAGAAGCTAATCCAAACTTAAGTGATAGTGAAATTCAAGACATGTATAATAAAATTAAAACTGCAGGTTTCACATCTCTTCAATCAGTTTCTCAAGACATGGGTTTACCTATGAATAGAAAAGCTGGAAGTGGTTCTGCAGATTCTCCTTATGATGAGGAAGCATACATACAACAAGCAGGCTTTATTGCAGCAGATAGATTGATGAAAGATCTTGATGCAAATCCTGGTAACTATGATGAAGATACACAAGTTTCTTTATTGGGTATTACAAGTTTTGCTGGATTTAGTCCTTATGGAAAACAAACAGGTTATAATGATGAAATAGGTCAAGCTGTTACTAACATCTCTCCTATTGATGCATATTATACAAATACAACACAAGATGAAAAACAAGCTATTCATGGATTAAAATTTGAAGATATACCAGGAGAAGGTCCTTGTCAATGTGAAACAGATAAGTTAGCAGACGGTACACCAGATCCTAGTTTCAAACCAAAAGATGCTCAAGGAAATTGTACATGTAACCCAGTTCCAAAAAAATGTCCATGTCAAAAAGCTGATGGTACTGTAATAGAGATGACTGTTGATAAAAATGGTAATTGTCCTCCTTGTACAGAAGATCAAGATATTCCTGTACCGGGTGAACCTCCT